>ERZ781271.288-NODE-288-length-9034-cov-213.709210_pt1 | contig 9034 bp, 8 predicted proteins | sample MGYA00375849_ERZ781271 | MGnify/ENA primary metagenome ERZ781271 (study PRJEB29790, sample SAMN06051245) | human gut metagenome | host: Homo sapiens | place: USA: Cincinnati, Ohio | collected 2013-06-10 | study: EMG produced TPA metagenomics assembly of the Gut... | reverse complement strand
GACCACCTGCTCCAAGTTGGCCGCCTTGACTCGCTCCTGGTAGGACTGCATATCGGTTTGATTGCCGTAACCGTAGAAGGTCAGAGTCGCCTTAGGCAGGGCGGTATGAACCCGGGCGAAGAGGTCGATTAGCTGGTCGGTTTGCTTGTCGGCGCCCAGCCGCCCGACGGCAATCACGCGTTGGGCCGGCCGGTCCTGAATCAAGATCGGCGTTCGGTCGACTTTAACCGGGGAGTTATTAACCACGTAGCACTTGAGTCCCTTCGGCAGGCGCGGCTTCAGGTCGGCGGCTTGGGCTGCGGTGGCAACCACCACCCCGGTCCACTTACGGCCGTGTTGCAAGGCGGCGTCGACCATCGTGTCTAGGCTACCGGTTACTAGGTCTTGGCCGTCGTCCACCGCCCGCATCGCCAGCCACAAGTAACGCTTGACCTTGCTGGTCATGTTCAAAATTGGGTTGATCGCCACGGCCGGCCGGTCGGCAAAGAAGCGGTTGTTTTCGCCAAAGGCCCGGTTAACCTCGTCCAAGAAGAAGGTGAAGAGCCCCTCTTGGTCATAGAAGATGCGGTCGCGCCCCTGGTAGTCCTTTAAGACGTTGAGCGAGTTGATCGGCGTGTTTTCGGTTGACTGGACGTAGTAGCGCTCCAGGTAAACGGTGCCGTCCGGGCGCTGATAGCGTTCGTAAAAGAGTTCGCCCGCCCGGCCGTAGTACTGGTTAACCGCCAAGAAACCGCGCAGGTCGTAGATTTGGCGCAGGGTTAGGTTGCCGGCGTCGTCGAAGTAATCGACGTTACCCACCTGGGCGACCGTCCCGCCAATGAAGTGAACCTCGCTGACCAGCCGGCCCCCGCGCTTTAACTCGCGAAAGTTGTTCCCGGTCCCCATCTGCAAGTCGCCGTCATAGGCCAGGCCGTCGACTTTTAAGGGCGCCCCCACGTAGTCGGTGGTGCCCGCAAAAAAGTCGAACATGTTAATAACGGCGTCGCGCTGTAAACCAAACCGCTCTAAGGTCTGATCCAAAGTCGGTGCAAAGTCCTGGGTTAAGAGCTTAGCCGACCCGGGCTCGTGACCATTGAAGAGGGCCAGTCTCTTTAGTTCGGCGTGTTCAATACTCGAGTTTTTAGTTACCAGGTATTGGTTAACGAAGAAATTCATTATTTTGCCGCCCCCTCGTTCATGTCGTCAATGATTTCTTGCCACAACTTCATCACGTTGGCCTCCGAATAGCGCTCGCTGTCCTGGTAGGCCTGGTCGCTGAACCGTTGGCGCTTGTCATCATCTTCTAAGAGGTCGATGATCGCCGCGGCCAGCCCCGCTTTATCGCCGTTTTGGGTTAAGAGCCCGTCCTGGCCGTCAACGATGATGTCGCGCGGCCCGTACTTGATGTCATTAGCCACGATTGGCAGCCCGTGCGATTGGCCCTCAACTAAGGATAGCGGCAAGCCCTCGGCGCTGGACGGCAGCACCATTAGTTGGGCCTCGTCGTTAACCTTACCCACGTCGGTCGTGTAACCGCGGAAGTGAACCGACTTTTCCAGGTGCTCGTCTTTAACCATCTGCTTGAGCTTTTGGTCGAAGTTGTCGTTGGAATAACCCCACAGGTTTAACTGGGCGTCGGGCACCGCCTTTAGAATCTGTGGCCAGACCTCTAAAAGGTGGTCCTGTTGCTTTTCCGGCGACAGGCGGGCGATCACGATCACCTCATGGCGGTGGCGCTTTTTCATCGGAATGTGCTTGGCGGCCAGGCGTTCATCGGGCACAATCGCCCCCGGCACCCGGTAAACCTTCTTGGCGACCTTACCGAAGCGGTCGGTGACGTCAACTTGTTGCGACGGCGTCAGGGCGATCACCCCGTCCCACTCACTCAAGTGGCGCAAGCCCCAATCGTAGTTGTAGTTTAACGGCGAGTGAAGCATGTCGGCCGGGTTATTGACGTGGTCGTTATGCAACTGGAGGACCCGGAAGATGCGGGTTTTCATGTTCAAAACCGCCCAGCCCAGTTCGTAGGAGCGGTCGACGATGCAGCCGACTGGACCCGGTCCGGTCAGCTCCCGGTCGTTTGCGATCTGGTCGTAAAAGAAGCGGGTCAGCTCGTCAAAGTTCGCAAACTGAAGGTCTTGGCCTTGGTAATCGTAAAGGTGGTAGACGGTCGTTTCCTTTTGCCGCTTATCTAAGGTGGTGGTGGCCGTCATCGCCAGCCGGTGGGTCGGGGTGAAGTAGTTTTGGACCGTGATCTGGTTGCTCCAGTCATAGAGCTGGTCCACCGACAAAAAGCCCCGGTTGTCGTACCAACTGACCTTAACCAACTTGCCGAAACGGTCAAAGTATTGAACGTTCATCACGTGCTTGTCACGCTGATGGCGGCGCACGTAAATTACCCGCCGGTCGCCATCGTAGTAGTTGTAACTAACCCCGTCGGCGCGGCGCTTCCAGCGGGGGTCAAAGGTCAGGTCTTGTAAGGTCACCTTCTTCGCCTTGACCAAGCGGGCCTCTTGAAAGTAATCGAAGAGGTTGACCAGATCGGCATCGTCAATTCCGGCCGCGTTGGTAACGTGATGCAATTCGTTGGAGTACTGGCGAATCACAATCTTGGCCGGCTGGTTAAATTTTTTAAAGAGATTTAGCCGCTTGATTTGGGCATGCTCAATCCCGGATTTGTTTTCTTGGATATTATCATTAAAGAAAAATAGCATTTTCGTCGTCCTTCCTAATCGCAAAACGGCAGTTGGCTTCATTCTAACATGGATCCCACCCCCTTGCAGTGGAGGGAAGATTGTTGGGGCCCGCGGCGGGTTTATGATAAGATTAAGGTCTAAGAATAACAAGGAGGGCGCCATGCAAAACCCATTTGGCAACCAAAATAATAATCAAGACTTTTTAAAAAATCTCCCGACCCCACCTAACTACGCCAAGGTCACCAACGATACCGGCGACATCCGGATCGCTAAGGTTGGCATCTCCTGGACCACCTTTTGGTTTGGCCCGCTCCCGGCCCTGTTTCGGGGGGATTACTATAACTTTGCCTTGATCCTGGTCACGGCTGCCAACATTGCCCTCGTCGGCCTGGTCTTTAACCTCCCCTGGTTGCTGGGCTTCCCCTGGTCCTCGTTAATTTTCACCCTGATCTACAACCGGCTGTACTTCCAACGGCTCTTTGATAAAGGGTGGCGCCCCGCTGATCAAGCGTCGCGGGAGCTGTTAATTCGGAATAAATACCTTAAAGAATAGGAAGTGCGACCCAGCCTATTAAGCAGGCCGTGGGCTAAGGATAGGGCACAGGTTAGCGCGTCAGCGGTGTTCTGTGACCAGACTTAGCCACTAGGCCTGCGATTGGGGAGCACGTTATGGGGGAAGTGCGACCCAACCTCCAAACGGGCCGTTGGACTAAGCTAGGGCGGGGGTTGCCGCCTAGGTGGTGTTCTTTGACCAGACTTAGCCACTAGGTCTGTGGTTGGGGAGCACGTTATGGGGGAAGTGCGACCCAACCGTTAAGGCAGGCCGTGGGCTAGCACGTTACCTAACATCCAAGAGTAAATAAAGGCTTCGCATTTTCGGGTGCGAAGCCTTTTTGTTTTCCTTTAATTGGTAAAGAAATAGATCCCCACGATACTGAGCAACAAGAACCACAGGCCAAACCAACCATTGTACTTAATTGCCACTGTTGTCGGCGGGACGTCAGCCAGATCGCTAATTAAAACAATCGCCCCTTCGAATGGTGAGACCAGGTAGGACAGTGCCCCACCCACGTTCAAGGCTAACGCAATCGTCAAGGTTGGGATCGTTACTTAACTCGTCAATAGAACTTGCCCCAGCAGGGTAATTGAAACTAGCGGGTGAATTCCCAAGAGCGCCAAGAGCACAATTACCACCGGGATCACGAATAATAACCCCCAGGACAAGTGACTCAAATTAGGGCCCACCACCTTAGAAAGGGCTAACGCCACCGGCGAGCCGTCAAAGGCATTGGAAAAATAGCCAATGGCAATGAAGAAGGGGGCCAACTTCGCCCCGGAAAGCATCCCCTGCCTTATGTAACTTTGCCACCCTTCTTGCAACGCCTGGGGGTAAGCGGGACGCTTTTTCAAGGCCACTAACCAGATCACAACGACCATTAACCCCGCTACCGTAACGGCGGTCATGATCTCTAATCCCAGGTGAATCAAAAATAGGGTTACCAAAAGCAACCCTAAAACGGCCCCGAGCACCACCAATAAGCGGTGATAGGTCCCGTTACTGAGTGCTTTCCCAAAACGGCGCTGTTTTTTTTCTAGTACTGGGCATGAGTTAGTAACAATGATAACCCCATTCCTAGTACTCCTAGGCCCAAACTCGGTAAAAAGAGCCTTCCCCACCCCTGATGGGTAACCGTTGCCACCACAAAAATCGTGACGGCTCCCGGCGCCCATAAGGTACCCATAATAATGGCCCAGGAGACCGCCGTTGCCAGAAATGGCGTTGCTGGTTCAACCCACCGATGCACCGTCGTTTGCAAGAGGGTGTACATCAGGGGCACCGTCCCCAGTGACAGGATACTAGCCAACACAAAGGTCACCGCCATGATAAAACCATTTAACCCCTGGGCGGACCTAAACGCCGTGGTGCTAACCTCCTCAACGGCTTCCTGGTAATTTCCAATGGCCAATGGAATCGTAAATAGTTGCATCACCAGTAATAACACCACAAAGCCGTTCATCCCATTAATGCTTTGCACCACTTTAACGAACGGGGCGTGGCTAATGACCAGTAGGGAACTACCGGCCACCAAAAAGAGCCCAGCCGCCACCTTAAAGGCGGTGCCGAGACGGGAAAAACCAGTCACTAGGACCACGACGGCAACCATAGCTTGGAGCGTGGCAACCTCAGGGGTCACTAGCGAGGTCAATAAATACGTTATTACTAGCATCAACAGGGCTAGTCGCTCAATTCTTAATAGCATAAAAAATCCCCTCCTTCTCTAGGATAGGAGGGGAGCGCTAAAATGTATAAAGCTTATTTTAAGCGGTAGTTAATGCACTTTAGTTATTAACCCCAGTTAGCCGGGTCCTTGCGCCAGGCGTGCAGGGAATCCTTTTGGGCGTAAGTCACCATGTGATTGCGTTCGGCGACTTCGATCAGGGTCGTATAGTTGGTGACCGTGTGGTAGGTCAGGTTGGCGGCCGCAAAGTTCTCGTCTAAGGCCGGTAACTGGTAGGAGAAGTCCGCCACCACGCCAAGGACTTCAGCCCCCTCTTTTTGGACCGCTTTAACGGCGTTGAGTACCGAACCACCGGTGCTCAGCAGGTCGTCGATCACCACGACCTTGGCGTCCGGTGCCAAGGCCCCTTCGATTTGGCGGCCCTGACCGTGGTTCTTGGGCTTGGAGCGGACGTAAATCATCGGCAAGCCCAATTCTTCGGCCACCCAAGCGGCGTGGGGGATCCCGGCCGTGGCGGTCCCGGCAATCACCGTCGCCTCACCGTAAAAACGGCGAATCAGGTCACTCATCCCTTGGTAAATGTGCCGACGTACGTCCGGGTAGGAAATCGTCAGCCGGTTATCGGTGTAAATTGGCGCCTTGATGCCGCTGGCCCAGGTGAAAGGGTGGTCGGGGCGCAGGGTGACGGCCCTAATTCTCAGCAAGTCGTTTGCAACGGTTTGTTCAAACTCCATTAGTCTTGTTCCCCCATAAAATCTTGGCGAATTTCATTGTAGGCCTTCATCGGGTCCTTGGCTAAGGTGATCGGCCGGCCGACCACAATCGCGTTACTCCCTAGTTCCCGGGCCTGGGCGGGGGTGACCACCCGCTTTTGGTCGTCCTTGTTATCCAGGTTCAACCGGATCCCCGGCGTAACGCATAAGAAGTCCGGCCCGGTTACCTGGCGGATCGCTTCGACTTCTTGGGCCGAGCAAATCACCCCGTCCAAACCGGCCGCCTCCGTCAGGCGGGCGGCGTTTTGCACCGCCTCAATCAGGGTCCCGGCCACCTTTTGTTCGTCGTGAAGGATCTGTTCGTCGATTGAGGTCAACTTAGTGACGGCTAACAGCTTGGGTTGGCGCCGCCCCGCCGCCGCAGCCCCGGCCAAGAGCCCGCGCTTAGCGGCCTTCATCATTTCGGTCCCCCCGGCGGCGTGGGTGGTCACAAAGCTAGCGCCCAGGGCCCCGAGCACCCGCATCGTCCGTTCCACGGTGTTAGGGATGTCGTAAAGCTTCAGGTCCAAAAAGACGGTCAAGCCCCGGCCCTTGGCTTCGCGGACGATCCCGGGACCAAAGGCGTAGTACAGTTCCATCCCGATTTTAACGATTGGTTGGTGATCGGTGTCGCTAGATAACTTGTCAAACAGGCGCAGGGCTTCTTGCTTGGTCTCAACGTCGACGGCGACCATTGGTTCAAAACGTTGCATTTCTTTTTCCTCCTAACAAAAAGGGCTTCCCCCCAGGAAGGGAGAAGCCATGAAAAAGGCACCGCACTAACGGCCCACTTCACCCTTGCACCCTCGCTGGAGTTACTTAAATGGTGATTTTATTTACGGTTTTCCAGTGAAATGTCTTCGTGACCATCGTATTCTTCGACCGCCACGTGAACCGTTTCGCTATTGGACGTCGGGATGTTTTTCCCCACGAAGTCAGGGCGAATCGGCAGTTCCCGGTGACCACGGTCAACCAGGACCGCTAAAGAGATTCGCTTCGGCCGACCAAGGTCCATTAAGGCGTCCAAGGCCGCCCGGACCGTCCGCCCGGTGTACAAAACGTCGTCAACTAGGATCACGTGCTTATCGTTGATATCGACGTCGACGTCGGTGGCGTTGACCGTGGGCTCAACGTGGTGGTCCGGCTGGTGGCGGTCATCACGGTAGAGGGTAATGTCTAAGGAACCAACGGGGACCTTTACCCCTTCCAGTTGTTCCATCCGCTTGGCCAGGCGCTGGGCCAAGTACACGCCGCGGGTCTTAATGCCGACAAAGACTAGGTTGTCAACCCCCTTGTTTTGCTCAATAATTTCATAGGTAATCCGGGTTAGGGCACGCTGCATACTTGAACCATCCACAATTTCGTGGGCCACGATCAACACTCCTTTTTCTGATAACAAAAGCGCCCCCCAGAGTCCCCAAGGCGGCGCTAACCAATTTCTCCGTCCTTGTGACCTCACGGGATCCACTTAAAGGCATTGCTTATTATTCCTATCTTAACCGGGGCGGGGCACCATGTCAACACTCGGCCGCCCTTCTCAACCTTTTTCTGACTCCCCCAACTTTAAATTGGAAAATTGGCAACAAAAAATCCCCGTCCCTGGGGAATTGACGGGGATTTTCACCGATAAATTTAAGAGGAGAGGGAGGTAAAGACTAAGCGGTTGGTTCTGCTTCGTAAATCAGGTGTTGGTTAACGAATTCAGTGAAACCAATTTCACTTAATTCACGACCGTATCCGGAGTGCTTAACCCCACCGAATGGGATTTCAGGCAGGGAGGCCCAACCAGCGTTGATCCAGCTCATGCCGGCTTCGATCTCGGAAGCCACTTCACGGTCGTGGGCAATGTTAGTACCAAAGACGGTATTCCCAAGGCCGTAGCTAGAGTTGTTAGCAATTTCAATGGCTTCTTCTTCGGTCTTGTACGGGTAGATAACGGCGACTGGGCCGAACATTTCTTGGTCAAAGATTGGGTTTTCCACCGTTACCCCGGTCAGGATGGTTGGCATGAAGAATTGACCCTCTTGGTCTTCCACTGGTTCAAAGCCGTATTCGAGCTTAGCCCCGTTGTCGATAGCCAGTTGAACTTGTTGGGTCAGCTTTTCCTTGGCCTTCTTCGAGGAAAGCGGAGCCAAAGTCGTGGAGCGGTCCAACGGGTCGCCCATCTTAACCTTGGAGAAGCCGTCCTTTAAGATGTTCACAAATTGCGGAACCATCTTTTCCGGAACGATGTAACGCTTGGAGGAAGTACATACTTGCCCAGCGTTGTACAGACGGGTTTGCGGCAGGATTTCGGCCAGCTTGTCCATGTCGGCGTCTTCCAAAACAACGAAGGCGTCGTTCCCACCCAGTTCCAGGGTGCTCTTCTTCAGCGACTTAGCGGCTTCCGTGGCCACGGAACGACCACCACGTTCGGAACCAGTCAGGCAGGCCCCGGCAACCCGTGGGTCAGCGATGATTTCGGAAACTTGGTCGTAGCTAACAAAGAGGTTGGTCAAAGAACCTTCTGGGGCGCCGGCTTCCAGTACCAAGTCAGCAAAGGCTTGGGCCGAGGTTGGGCAGTTAGCAGCGTCCTTTAACAGCATCGGGTTCCCGACGATGAAGTTCGGGATAAAGACCCGGGCGATTTGGTAGAACGGGAAGTTCCATGGTTCAACCGCCATCAGTACCCCGAGGGATTGCTTTAAGATAAAGGCGTTCCCGGAAGTGGTGTAGATTGGCTTTGGTGCCAGGAATTCGTTGGCGTGTTCTACGTAGTAGTCACAAAAGCTTGCACAAAGGTCAACTTCACCTTCGGCTTCACCGATTAACTTCCCCATGTCACGGGTCATCAGTTCAGCCATTTCCGTGCGGCGTTCGCGAAGGAGCGTCCCCAGCTTTGTAATCACAGCTTTCCGTTCTTCCAGACCAGAGCCGTCGTGCCACTTTAAGTACAGACCGTGCGCCAGGCTTAACGCCTTCTCCACTTCTTCTGGAGTGGTATCTGCGTAAGTGTGTTCAACTTCATTGGTATAAGGATTAACAGTTTGATATGCCATGAGTAGGCCTCCATAATAATTAGTTGGTTGTTATCTGTACTTCACATTGTAACCGATTTTTTAAATTTCACAAGTATTTTTAACTCCTGTTCATTAAGTAACATTTAACAAGCTATGCACCACTTAACTTAACTTGTGAAATTTTTCGTCACTGCCATAAATTTCACAAACTAATTTTATAAACACCGCTGGTGGATCAACAATAATTCTATCGTCAGATAAGAGGAAATCACAAACGGTCTAGCCGTCTGCCAATTTATGCAGCCAACAAAAAAACGCCCACCGTCTAAGTAGACAGTTAGCGCTCTTTTGTCAGTTAGTTTACTTTA
>ERZ781271.280-NODE-280-length-9125-cov-2.973980_pt1 | contig 9125 bp, 9 predicted proteins | sample MGYA00375849_ERZ781271 | MGnify/ENA primary metagenome ERZ781271 (study PRJEB29790, sample SAMN06051245) | human gut metagenome | host: Homo sapiens | place: USA: Cincinnati, Ohio | collected 2013-06-10 | study: EMG produced TPA metagenomics assembly of the Gut... | reverse complement strand
ACCAAGAATAATATTAGACGAAATGCCCTGGTCAGTTAGAGCCAAGACCAGATTCATAGCTACTAAACCTGCATTTAAAGCCAAATATTCTCCTTTGGTTTGTTCATCAAAATCCGCAAACCGAGCTGGTAAAGTTTCCATGAAATAACCAATCATATCATCAGGTAGGTTTTTGCTGCCAATACGTGCAATTTTGCGCGCACGCTGAACTAAGTCTGTGTCGGTAAACAAAGCAATGACATACTGTGCGCCTTCAACCTGATCCTTATTTAAAGCAGGCAGGTCTTCAGCCAAGGCTGCCTTTTTATCTTTAACAAGGACAAACTTCCAAGGCTGTATATTATGAGCACTAGGAGCTAATTGGGCAATCTCAATGGCTGTTCTAACATCTTTAAAATCAACTGCTTTTTCATTAAAATGCTTAGTTGCATGGCGCTTTTTATTCAGTTCTAAAAATTTCATAAACGAACATCCTTCTAATTCTGTTATAGTTGTTCTTTTATTTTACCACTTTTTGAAACTGTTTACAGCTTTTTCAACATCTTCTTTTATGATTCCATAATAAGTTGCTGATGTATATTGCCTAAAATTAAAACAGTATCTAACATTTAACCTTTTTCTCTTTCCTCTCGCAAGCTCTCTTGAATGTTCTCTGCGACATTTTTTGGAATGCCGCAGTTGATAATATCATCTAGGCTGGCCTTTTGAATATTAGGAAGATTCTTAAAGCGTTTCATCAGCAATTGCTTGCGCTTAGGGCCGAGCCCTGCAATACCGTCCAGCTTTGATGAGAAGGTGTTTTTACCGCGCAGCTGCCTATGAAATGTAATGGCAAAGCGATGCACTTCGTCTTGAATGCGCTGCAAGAGAAAGAACTCTTCTGAATTTCTAGGCAGAGGAATCACTTCCAGCGGATCACCAAAGAGCAGCTCATGGGTTTGGTGCTTATCATTTTTTTGCAAACCAGCGATAGGAATATCGAGTCCCAATTTATTTTCGATAACGTCACGCGCTACATTAACCTGACCTTGTCCCCCATCAATAATAATCAGGTCTGGTGGTGTCAGTCCATCTCGCATGACACGGCTATATCTGCGATAAATAACCTCACGCATGCTGGCATAGTCATCAGGTCCGATAACGGTTTTGATTTTAAATTTACGATAATCCTTCTTACTTGGCTTGCCGTCCACAAAAACAACCATAGCTGCAACAGGACTGGTTCCTTGAATGTTGGAATTATCAAAGGCTTCAATGCGCACTGGCTTAGGAATATTAAGTAAATCTCCAATATTTTCAATCGCACCATGCGTTTTTCGAATATCTTTTTCCAAGAGATCAAATTTCTGCTGCAGGCTAACACGAGCATTTTTCGTTGCCAGATTGACTAACTGCTTCTTCTCGCCGCGCTGCGGTTTGATAATCTTAGTATTGACCACCGCTTTAACCAAAGTTTCATCAATATCTCTAGGAATAAAAATCTCCTTTGGAATAAAGTGACGGTTATCCTGATAGAACTGTCCTACATAGGTCAGAAAATCTTCCTCAGACTCATTGTAATAAGGAAACATATTGACATCGCGCTGAATAAGCTTTCCCTGACGAATAAAGAAAACCTGCACACACATCCAGCCTTTATCAACATAATAACCAAAAATATCACGACCCTGCATATCCTGATTAATGACGCGCTGCTTGGTTCGCAACAGACCAATGCCCTCAATAAGATCTCGGTATTCAGCTGCACGTTCAAATTCCATGAGCTCAGAAGCTTTGGTCATTTTATCGCGCAGTTCATTGACAATCTTATCGTCCCTGCCATTGAGAAAGTTTTTCACATCTTCTTTAAGACTATCCCAATAGGTTTGGTCGGTCTGACAAATGGTATGCGCCTTGCATTGCCCGAGATGATAATAAAAACAGACCTTGTTGGCTGGGTTGGTGCATTTTTTAAAGGGAAAGAGACGATCTAAAAGTCGCTTAATTTCAGTAGCAGCTCCCGAATCAGGGTAGGGACCAAAATAAAGACCGCCATCCTTTTTCACCTGACGGGTAATCAATAAACGCGGATAAGGTTCATTGGTAATTTTAATAAAAGGATAAGACTTATCATCTTTGAGTCTGATATTGTACTTGGGCTTATTTTCCTGAATGAGATTAATCTCAAGAAGTAAAGCTTCTGTATTTGACCCAGTAACAATGTATTCAAAATCCTCAATTTCCGAAACCAACAATTCTGTCTTGGTATTATGGCTGCCGTGAAAATAGCTGCGCACACGGTTTTTTAAGTTCTTGGTCTTACCGACATAGATAATGGTGCCGTTTTTATCCTTGTGAATATAACAGCCAGGACTATCTGGCAGCAATTCCAGCTTATGTTTAATCAGTTCGTTCATAATCTTTATTATAGCAAAAATGACCTAACTTTTCTGACTTTACTGCGATTAGTTTTACTTTTATTCCTTCTGCTTTTTTGGTAAAATAACGACGTATTTTTAAAGAAAGGAAAAAGAATGTCTCAGTTTTTATCAAAACGTGTCTCCAACTATGAACTTTTTTTCGATCTTGCTGTTGTTTTGGCTATTGGTCAGCTGACTTCTGCTATTCATCTCAACCACATTGGTCTTCAAGAAGTTTTAGCTTTTATTACGACTAATATTATTATCTTTAATATCTGGCATAATGAAGTGCTTTATTTTAATAAATACGGAGATTCTAGACTGCAGGATATTTACACGATTATTGCTCTCATGTTTATAGTGGGCAATATTTCGCTCAACTTCAGTCTCAATATTAAGGGGCTACTATGCTGGAAATCCTCAGCTGATGCTCTTTAATTTCCTGCTGATGCTAGCCTATGCTTTTATTGCTCTGCAATATTTTTTAAAAGGGAAAAAATTAGGTTTTAGTCATAATATTAAGCTCAGCATACTATCGCAGCTGAGTTACAGTCTGCCTTTGGCGGGTTTAGCCCTAGGTTTGCTACCTCTCAATATCTGGACGGCTCTTATTTATCTACTGCCCAATCTTCTTCCTATCTTCAGCAGAAAATTTTACAATCATCAGCTGGTCAACTTCCCGCATATCGTTGAACGTCTGCATTTGGTAACTCTTTTAACCTTTGGAGAATCCGTTATTGCTATTATCAAAACCTATCCTTTAAAAGATCAGCCTTTAACTGGATTCATGATCTTTTTTGGAATGGCAACACTTTTTGTTTTTTATATGGGACAAACTTTTTTAAATATCAATCATCACCAAGAAACAACTGCTAGTATTCTCTTTTATGCTCACCTACCAATCTTTGCTGGTATTAATATTTTCACTGTAGGTATCGAATTTCTGGCTGAATCCCACCATGCTAATATTGGTTTTATACTGTTTCTTGCTGGTATTATTAGCTTTTATCTGGGTGTTCTAGCGACTTCCCGCTATAACAAAGACCTTTTTATCGCTTTGACCTAAAAGCTTGGCTGCAATATAGTTGCACTATCTTAACAGGTTTTATACTAATGATTTTACTGAAATCCCATCTCATTTTCTTAGCTTTGATTTTAGTCCTGCAAAATCGGCTTATGATGCGCATCAATATGGCTAATCGTCATAGAGCCCGTGAACGTCACAATGTTCCTCATCCAGATCCCAGCAAAAACTTCAGAGATTTCTCTTAGAATCAGTAAATCTATAAAAAAACTGAGTCCATGATGAACAGTCTCAGCTTTTTCGTACTAATAAGGTAAGGAGTTGCTTGTAATCATTGACTTCATAAGTCGGTCTTATACCGGTCTCATTGGTTTTGATATAAGGATTGTACCAAACAGTATCAATCCCTGCATTATTGCCGCCTTGAATATCAGCTAAGAGACTATCGCCAATCATCAGTGCTCTGCTATAATCAAAATAAGCAATATCATCAGCAATATAATCGTAAAAAGCCTTGTCAGGTTTTTGAAAACCAATCCTATCTGAGATAAAGACTTGTTCAAAATAAGATGCAATGTTGGAATTAGCCATACGCCCTGTCTGAATATTGGCGATACCATTGGTTGCTCCAAAAATACGATAACCCTCATCAGTTAGTTTTTCTAACAAAGTCTCAGCACCAGTCAAAGTCTGCCCTTGCTAACTTAGAAAATTCTGATAACGATGCGCAAGGGTACGACCATCCACTTTTTGACCAAAATGGGCAAAAAGCTTAGCAAAACGTGTGTTGACCAATTCTTTTTTGCTGATTTTATTCAAGGTCAAATCCTGCCAAAGTTGCTGATTCATGGGAATATAAAAATCCTTATAAGTCTGAACGTCAGGTACTTGGGCCTCTTCCAATAATTGTGTTAAAGCCACATCTTCTGCTGCTTCAAAATCTAAAAGCGTGTGATCAAGGTCAAAAAGCAAAAATTTATAGTTCACAATAGTCTCTCCTCAGTAATTCACTATGCTTATTATAGCATAATAAAAAGCAGGATTTCTACGAATAAAAGCATAATCCTAATCATTAAAAACGCAATCTGTGTCACTGATTAATAAGACATAAAAACTTTGAAAGCGCTGAAAGAGGAGATTTTCAAAAAACTTTAGTTCTCGGTCAATCAGTTGCTCCGCTAAATCATATTTATCTAAATAATGGGCATAAAAGGTCCCTTTACTAATCATGCACTCCTTAATCAAACGAGTCGTCGTTAATTTCTCAAAAGGAACCTCGGTTAACAGCTTCAAGAAAGTTTCTTCAATACAGCAGCGAGTTTTAATCACTCGAGAGTCCGTTTTCTTTTTTGATTTATCCATTCTTTAACCTTACATCTTAAAAAGCGCACCTTTTTAGATGCGCTCTTTGTTTTAAATAACTTATTATTTTTTCAAGTTGTAGAATGATTTAAGGCCACGGTATTCAGCGACTTCACCAAGTTGATCTTCGATACGAAGCAATTGGTTGTATTTAGCAATACGATCTGTACGTGACAATGAACCAGTCTTGATTTGTCCAGCGTTGGTTGCAACTGAAATATCAGCGATTGTTGAATCTTCAGTTTCACCTGAACGGTGTGATACAACGGCAGTATAACCAGCTTCTTTAGCCATTTCAATCGCTTCAAAAGTTTCAGTAAGAGTACCGATTTGGTTAACTTTGATAAGGATTGAGTTTGCAGCACCTTCTTTGATACCACGAGCAAGGTAGTCCGTATTTGTAACGAAGAAGTCGTCACCAACCAATTGTACACGGTCACCAAGGCGAGCAGTCAATGCTTTCCAGCCATCCCAGTCATTTTCGTCCATAGCATCTTCAATTGTGATAATTGGGTATTTGTTAACCAATTCTTCAATATAATCAATTTGTTCTGCAGCTGAACGCTTAGCACCTTTTTCACCTTCGAATTTAGTGTAGTCATAAACACCATTATCGTAGAATTCTGATGACGCACAGTCAAATCCAAGGAAGACTTCTTCACCTGGTTTGTAACCAGCTGTTTCAATAGCTTTGATAATTGTTTCTACAGCGTCTTCAGTTCCATCAAACTTAGGAGCGAATCCACCTTCGTCACCAACAGCTGTTTCAAGTCCGCGTTCCTTAAGAATTTTCTTAAGTGCATGGAAGATTTCAGCACCCCAACGAAGAGCTTCTTTGAATGTAGGTGCACCAGCAGGTACAATCATAAATTCTTGGAAAGCGATTGGAGCATCTGAGTGAGAACCACCGTTGATGATGTTCATCATTGGAGTTGGCAGAACTTTAGTGTTAAATCCACCAAGGTAGCTGTAAAGTGGAATTTCAAGGAAATCAGCAGCAGCACGAGCTACAGCAATAGAAACACCAAGAATAGCATTAGCACCAAGTTTACCTTTGTTTGGAGTACCGTCAAGTGCGATCATTGCTTTATCAATAGCTTGTTGATCACGAACATCATATCCGATAAGTGCTTCAGCAATAATATTGTTTACATTATCAACAGCTTTTTGAGTACCAAGACCACCATAACGTGATTTATCTCCATCGCGAAGTTCAACTGCTTCGTGTTCACCAGTAGAAGCTCCTGAAGGAACCATACCACGTCCGAATGCACCTGATTCAGTGTAAACTTCTACTTCAAGTGTTGGGTTACCGCGTGAGTCAAGGACTTCGCGAGCGTAAACATCAGTAATAATTGACATTTGTTCTCTCCTTATGAGTTTTAATTTTTACATGTTAATCATACCACAAAGTTGGAACTTAGGCAAACCAAAAAAGATTTGAGAGTGGGAAACAGTCGCTATTTCTTAAGAACGGGGGATTCTTCTCTCTCATTTCTAGGCGTTCAATACAGAACGCTCTTACAAACAAACCGTTTCACTCCAGTCTTTCGCATAAATCGATCAAAAAGTGATCCGAACAGAGCTCACGGAATGAAATAATCTCTAATGTGCTAACTTACCATGCTTAAATGTATATTGAAACGAAACTTCGTCCTAACTTTCTTACAACAAAAAGAAAAATCAAAGCAAGGTTTGAAACAATCTTGTATGAGCTCACAACCCTTGTTTTTGATTTTTTATTTCTGTTTAATTTAATTAGACAGTCCTTGATTTCTTTTGCGTCTGTGTTTGTGGTATCCAGTAAGCATTTTCAAAGTTTACTATATAAGGAGAAGACTTAGGAATAGTATAATAAAGCTTAACCTCAATTGTCTTTCCTGCTTCAATAATATCAGGAATTTTTTGCTTACCTGTATAATTACTTGGCTCAGCAATATCATAGTTTCTATCATAGATAAAGAAATCATCTGGACTAAATTGGATCATTTTATCAGTCGTATTCTTAACACTAACAGTAAGGACGATCTTCTTATCCTTTTTAGAAACACCTTTCATCTTGACCTTAGAATCTTCTTTGACTCCTGTTACCGTGACTTCTTCTCCTGTACTCATTTTAGCACTCTCTCCAAAAATATATTTGGTCACCTTGTCAGTAGATTCATAGTCATCACCATAATAATTATCTCTAATTTTTTCTCGAATTTTAAGATTTTTTATGGCCTTTTTCTTATTAGTAATGGTCCGATCTTGCATGCTATTTGTCGCTGTCCACTTATTAAAATCCTGTCTTGATGTCGCATACAAAGCCGTCATAACAATCGTAGCAATGAAAAAGATACTGGCTGTCACTATAAAAATAATGCCAAGGACTTTCCAAACATTGGTTTTATTTTCCATTTTTTACTCCTAAATATTTCCTGACTTCTTTTTCTGCTTAATCATCATAGCTACTAGAGGAATCATAGTCATCATAATTGTAACTATTTTTATAATCTTCGACTTCTTTTTCCTTATATTTTCTAATTCTCTTACGATAATGAACAATTTTGTCTTCTTTATCTTCAGATTTTTCAACTAACTGATGAACATTGTGATTGGATAAAACATATAAAGTCGTCAGTGTTGCTGTGGAGATAAAGAAAATAGCAGTTAAAACGATAAAGATAATTCCTAGAACCTGCCAAACATTGGTTTTATTTTCCATCTTCTACTCCCCAAACATTTAGTTATTGCTTGGTATTATAACACTAAAGCACCTAAAAAAGCAAATAACATTTAGCATTTCAAGCTTTCTTTTTTAAAATAGTGTATAATTTTTTTAAAAGCTAATAAACGTAGAAAGTGAAGAAAAGATGACTGATTTAGATAAGAAAATTTTAGAAAGTGCCCATGGTGAGCATCGTTTAAATCCCGATGAGCAAAGAAAATATTTCGGTACTTTTGCTGAACGCCTCGTTTTAAGCATTCTCTTAGCGGATGCAGAAAATCAAGCTATCCTTGCAAATTTTGATCAGGTTCTACAGGATCTTAAGGCAAAATATGATTCTCTTTCTCTTAAAATTTCACCAAAATTATCCCTGACCAATCAGATGCTATACATGAAAAAAACACAAGAAGCTGGTCTGATAGCTACTATTGTTGCCGAAGATAAGAGCGATTCACCTTTTGGACTCCTAGTACATACTGACAAAGCCGAAAACATTGATAATCCAGATATTAAGGCTCTTTATCCCCAACTCTTCACAAACGGCAAAGAAACTGGACAGCCACATAAAAAAACCTTTTGGCAAAAATGGTTCCAATAATTAAAAATAAGCAAGTCTCATCTCATTTGCCTTAGTTTTAAAAACTAAGCAGAAGAAACTGGTATTGCTTGTTTTTTTATAAATCTAAGCTTAAAAGATTACCAATATTTTGTGCTGTTCTCTCCAGATTTTGACTAGCCTGCGCTAGCGTATTTTCCAAGGAATCAACCCTTGAAATGATAGAAAAGGCTGCTGCAATATGCGCAACTGGAAAATCAGGAAGATCATCCTTGAGACTACCACAAATAGCAATGACTGGCGTTTTACTCGGCGTGCGTCTAGCTACACCGACTGGCGCCTTACCCGATAAACTCTGCTTATCCATACGTCCTTCACCGACAATTACCAAATCTGCCTTTTGAACATGCTGCTCAAAATCTAAAATATCTAAAACCGCATCAATGCCTGAGACAATTTTTCCAGCTGCAAAGGTGACCAAACCAGCTGCCAAACCACCACCTGCTCCTGCTCCTTGAAGTTCCAAAATAGCTGGATTGACAAGCTCATAGAAACGGCGCATTGCTTGATCAACTGCTGCAAATTCCGTTTCTGCCAATCCTTTTTGACCAGCAAAAGTATAAGTTGCCCCTTGCGGATCACACAGACAATTCGTCACATCTGTAATAATCGTCACATCCAAATCTCTCAAACAAGCAGGAACAGCCTGATCCGAAAAGCTAACAATTTTACCCAAATTGGCCCCAATGGCTTCAACTTTTTCTCCCCTATAATCAAAAAAAGCATAACCCAATCCGGCTGCTAAGCCTAGACCACCATCATTGCTAGAACTGCCGCCAACACCGACCATAAGTCTTCTAATCCCTTTTTGAGCGAGAAAGACAAGCAATTCACCAATACCACGATTACTAATTGTCAAAGGATTTCTCTTGTCTTTAGGAATGTGTTCCAAACCTGTAATGGCCGCAATTTCAAAAACTGCCAAGTCATCCTTGTAGGCATACTGAACCTCAATAGGATCTCCAAAAGGTCCTGAAACTATTTGACTTGCTTTTGTTAGATGCAAGCCCAAGG
>ERZ781271.274-NODE-274-length-9360-cov-12.360774_pt1 | contig 9360 bp, 7 predicted proteins | sample MGYA00375849_ERZ781271 | MGnify/ENA primary metagenome ERZ781271 (study PRJEB29790, sample SAMN06051245) | human gut metagenome | host: Homo sapiens | place: USA: Cincinnati, Ohio | collected 2013-06-10 | study: EMG produced TPA metagenomics assembly of the Gut... | reverse complement strand
GAGAAATCCCCGTTTTCATTTATAGTGGTGCCAGCAAGGCATGGGGATTTGACACTCTAACCAGTTATATAAATTAATGGAATACTGAAAGTAGGTGCAAGATGAAGAGTGAGGGTACGAGTCTAACAAATAAAGACAAACAAAATAGAGAATACATATTGAATGCGAATATGTGGAGCGTGGTATTTCGTATCTGTTTTCCGCTCGCATTGTTTCAATCATTATCACAGATATTTAAAATCCTGGATTCACAGATGGCTGCACATATTAGTTCAGAGGCTGTTTCTGCCGTAGCATATCTATCACAACTAAATATGGCAATCAACGCTGTTGGTGGTGGATTAGCCGTTGGAGCGAGTCTCAAGATAAGTGAAACGTATGGGGCAGGAGATTATCAGAAAGTAAAACGTCAAGTAAGCACACTATATATGATATGTGGAGTGTTGGGAGCAATTATTTTATTAGTATTTGTTCCGTTTGCAGAGCCGTTTTTAAGAATGGCAAAAACACCAGATGAGTTTATTGTGGTTGGAAAACAGTATTTTATCATTGAAACCTTTTCATTAGTGATTATGTTTTTTAATAATGTATATATTGCAATTGAACGAGCCAGAGGTAATTCGAGGCGTATCTTGAATCTGAATGTACTTATTATTGTTGTAAAACTATCCTTAACAGCGTGGTTCGTGTATGGTCTACAGGGGGATGTTACATCTATAGCGATTGCAACTCTATTATCTCAACTAGCATTGTTTGCAATAGCAATTAAGAATATGGGTGGAAAGGAAGGAATATTTGGTTTTTCTATAAAAGCGATATCTGTAAATAGAGATGTCGCTTCTCCGATGATTATAATCTCTTTACCAGTTATAGTTGAGAAGTTCTCGTTTGCAATTGGAAAAGTCATTGTGAATTCAATGAGTACGGGTTATGGGGCGTTAACAGTGGGAGCACTAGGCATATCCAATAATATAGGTGGATTGACAACAAACCCACAGAATGGCTTTCAAGAAGGTGGAGCAGCAATTATTAGTCAAAATCTTGGAGCAAAGAAATATGACCGTGCATTTGATGCGTTCAAAAAAATACTAGTGTGTAATATTATTATTGGTGCAGTAGGTTATGTTCTGACAATGGCAAACCTGCACGTAATTAGTGCGGGATTCGCGAAGAATGATGCGACATTTCAGGGATTGATTGAACATATCTATCGTTATGAAGCAATGGGTGCAGTAGCATTGGGAGTTCATGCTTCGGTAATGGCCTTGTTATATGGTTATGGATTAATGAAATATACATTCTTCGTAAACTTTATGCGAGTTTTTGCTTTTCGTGTTCCGGTATTATGGTTCTTACAAAGCTATACGAACGTTGGTAGTGATAGTGTGGGAATTGTTATGATGATAAGTAATATCGGAGTTGGGGGATTATCTTCATTCATTGCATTTATCGAGTTAAGAAAGATACGTAAGATTCATAAGATTCAAAACGAGAGTGAAGAAGTAATAGTAGATTATAATAAATAATCTATTCATAAAAAATAATCAATCAAAAAAACAACAATCATAGGAATGATTGTTGTTTTTTTGATTGAAATGATTAGAATTTGGTGGTTTCTCTTGAAACTAATTCAGCTGAAAAGACAGATCTAAATGGAACAGAATTACCACTGAATATATTCATTAAAGTGGAAACACAGTTTTTGCAGACTGTTTCTAGCTTGTTATCAATAGAAGAGAGTTCCGGATCGCAACAAGTAGCAATGATGGAATTATTATATCCAATGATAGATAATTCATCTGGTACCGAAATTCCTTGTAGTTTAGCATATTTTATTGCGCCGACGGCTAAATTATCATCTGCAGTAATGATAGAATTAAAGGTAAGACCTTTCTTTTTTAAATTTATTAAGAAATCTCTGGTTTCGTGAATATCACCAACAAAATACTGCACATGTGAATCATTAATCTTAATGTTCATTGAGGAATGAGCGTCGTAAAAGCCTTTTAATTTTTTCTTACCACTATAAGAATTAGAGTTATATAGGTAAAGGATTTCCTTGTGATCGGATTCAAGTAGTTGTTGTGTAACTTGGAAAGTGGCATGATAATCATCACATAGTGAACTGTAAATATTAGGGGCATCAATCGCACCGTTTAATAACATAATAGGAATAGTTTTAGCGGCTTCAATAATATATTGATTCTTTTCTTCCTCGGTTTCAACGAAGTTTGAACCGACAAGAACGACGCTGTCTACCTTTTTTGATAATAATAGGTTCAGATATTTCTCTTTGTCTGCTTGGTCGTATCCAGTACAGCAAAGCAGTGAGTCGTATTGTTCCTTATGTAGCATTTGTTCTAAGTAGAAAATAGCACTTGCAAGATAAGGATCGGACGAATCTGCGCATAGAATACCAATTGTTTGCATGGTATTAAGTCCTAATCCTCGAGCGAATGCATTGGGGGTATAATCATATTGTTCTATAATAGCCATTACTTTTTGTCGTGTTTTTTCGCTTACATTAGTATTACCATTGATAACTCTAGATACAGTAGCAATGGAAACACCAGCCTTCTGTGAAATGTCGTATATATTCATTATTTGTACCTCTCTCGCAACATTAATTTAATGGAAAGCATATTCATTATACTATACTTAATTATAAGTGGGAATAGTTGCTGTATTGATTTATCTGAAATTTGATATAATAGTAGACATATTATATGTAAGTGCTTTCAACTATATTACTATTATAAATGATAATATACATTGTTACAAGTATTAATTTTACAGTGATAGAATAATAATATACAAAAAAAACACATGCAAATGATAGTAAATAGATAAAAGTAACAATAAAAATAAAAAAGAGTATTGACTAATTCATTAAAATATTGTAATATCAATGTAAGCACTTACATAAATGTTACATATAGCTTACAGAGTGCCTGTAAGAAGCGGTTTGGTTTTTATGAAGGTGTAAAAAAGTAATAGCTAAATCAAGAAAATCAGAAAATAAGGAGAGGGCTTTATGAAAAAATTCAAAAAGATTGTAGCACTTTGCTTAGCATGTACTATGGTATTATCTTTAGCTGCATGTGGCAAAAAGAATTCGTCTTCTAACACAACAACAAAAGAAGAGGGGACGACAGAAACAACAACAGAAGGAACAACAACAGAAGGATCGAAAGATCAAGTAACAATTAAATTATCTTGGTGGGGTGGAGACGAAAGACATACTGCGACAATCGATGCAGTTAACAAGTTTATGGAATTAAATCAGGATATTAAAGTTGAGATGGATTACGGTGCATGGACTGGTTGGGAAGATAAGATGTCAACAGCATTTTTCTCAAAAACGGCAGCAGATGTTAATCAAATTAACTGGAACTGGATTACTTCCTTCAGTTCAGATGGAAGCGCTTTCTTAGACTTAAACGAAGTAAAAGACACGTTGGATTTGTCTAAATTTTCACAAGCTGCTCTAGATCAATGTGTTGTAGCTGATTCTCTTCAAGCGGTACCTGTTTCTATGACGGGTAGAATCTTCTACTTCAATAAATCTACTTTTGACAAAGCAGGCATTGCTGTTCCTACTTCATTAGAAGAATTAAAAACTGCTGGTCAAACTTTCAAAGATACTCTTGGCGATGACTATTATCCATTAGCTCTTGGTGAATACGATAGAATGATTCTTATGGTTTATTACTTAGAATCAGTTTACGGTAAAAACTGGGTTGAAAATGGTACTTTAAATTACACGAACGAAGAAATCCAAACTGGTATTGACTTTATTCAATCATTAGAAGATGCACATGTAACACCATCCATTCAAACTATCTTAGGTGATGGTGCTGAATCACTTGATAAAAACCCTAAATGGATGGAAGGAACTTACGCTGGTATCTTTGAGTGGGATTCTTCAGCAACTAAATTCAGAGATGCCTTAAATGAAGGACAAGAATTTGTAGTTGGTGACTATTTCAAAGATATGGGAGAATACCAAGGTGGATTCTCTAAAGTATCTTTAGCATTTGCTATTTCTAAAGATACAAAATATCCAGAACAATGTGCAAGATTAATCAACTTCTTATTAAATGAAGATGAAGGTGTTGCAATCATGGGGTCACAAAGAGGTATTCCTCTAAGTGCAAGTGCATTAGCGTATTGTCAAAATAATAACTTATTAGATGCTACTGTAGCAGAAGCAAACTCAAAGATCATAGCTTGGACAGGATTCGCATTAGATCCAACATTCGAAGATGCTAAACTTAAAGGTACTGATGGTACATACTATGATGCTTTCCAAGGTTTAAGCTACGGGGAATATGATTCCGCTAAAGCTTCTCAAGTTCTTGCTGATGGTATTAACGAAGTACTTGGTAAATAATTAGTAGCACTTCCTGAAATTCATGTTAATTTATGGTGTTATCATCGTCATGAAATAATTTGGATAACATGTTATATGAATAAAGGAGAAGGGGGATATCCTTTCGGATATCCCCTAATTCATGACGATAGAGCGTTCGATGCAATGTGTTCTATTGCATGAATAAGTTGAACAGGAGAGAGTCATGCAAGTAATGAATTATATAAAAGAGTATCTTTCAAATTACCATAATTATAAAGAGTATTGGAACTATGAAGATGGCTGTATACTTATCGGTTGCAAACAAATGTATGAAGCAACGAAAGACGAGTTTTACAAGAAATTTATTACAGATTATGTTGATTCGTTTGTTACTGAGGACGGAGCGATTGTTAATTATGAGAAAGACAAGAATAGTTTAGACAGTATGAATGCGGGCAAGATTTTTTTCTTCTTATATAAGGAGACAAAGGAAGATAAATACTATAGGGCTATTGAATATATTATGAAACAGCTTAGAAGTCAACCAAGAACGGAAAGTGGGAACTTCTGGCATAAGAAGATTAATCCAAATCAAATATGGTTAGATGGGATGTATATGGCTTTGCCATTTTACATGGAATATGAAACTGTATTTAATAAAAAGGAAAATTATAATGACATAATAAAACAATATACAAATGTCAGAAAATATATATTTGATGATAAGAAGCAACTCTATTATCATGCTTATGATGAATCAAGGAGTCAAGAATGGGCGGATAAAGAAACTGGGTTGTCAAAGAGTTTTTGGTTACGTTCCATGGGGTGGTATCTCATGTCCTTAATCGATACAATAGATGTTATGTCGATTGAGATTTTTGAAGCTTATAAAACGCTAGAAGGTTTGTTCAAGGAAGCTGTTAAAGGTATATTGCAGTATCAGGACAAAGACAATAAGATGTTTTATCAGATAATAGATAGAAGTGATGTAGAAGGCAATTATACGGAAACATCAGGATCTTCTATGATTGCATATGCAATTCTAAAGGGGTGTCGCCTCGGTGTACTTTCAGAAGAAAAATATAAAAAACGAGCAGAAGAAATTTTAGCAAGTGTTATAGCAAATAAACTTGCCACAAAGGACGGTACAAGTGTATTAACGGATATCTGTTTATCTGCAGGTCTAGGACCTGACAATCAAAGAGATGGAAGTACCGAGTATTATTTGTCTGAAGAAGTAACAGTAGACGACCTTAAAGGAGTAGGTCCATTTATGATGGCGTATGCCTTAAGTCTAATGACGAAGTAATACATCAGAAAGAGAGGAAAAAATTATATGGCAAAGAATGCAGTAAATTCAGCAGTTTTTGTACCAAAGCAGAAATTTTCATTGAAGAAAACATTTCAGAATAATTTAGGTTTTTTCTTTATACTACCATGGTTGATTGGATTTTTAGTTTTCCGTTTATATCCATTCGCTTCTTCCTTGGTATACAGTTTTACTGATTTTCATTTATTTACTGGTATCCATGAGACAGGATTTATGAACTATAAGGAGATCTTTACTTCTGACAAAATTCTTAAAGCATTAAGAGTTACCTTTAAGTATTCCTTTATCACAGTGCCATTAAAATTAACTGCTGCGTTATTCATTGCGTATATCTTAAATTTTAAAATTAAAGGCGTTAACTTATTCCGTACCGCTTATTATATACCATCTATCCTTGGTGGATCTGTAGCTATCGCAGTATTATGGAAAGCTATCTTTAGAGATGACGGTTTGGTAAACACTATGTTAGGTTTCTTCGGTGTCGAAGGTCCTCATTGGTTAAGCGATCCTAAATACGCTTTGATTATTATATGTTTACTTCGTGTCTGGCAGTTTGGGTCTGCGATGGTTATATTCCTTGCAGCTCTTAAGAATGTTCCGGCTGATTTATATGAAGCGGCATCTATTGACGGTGCAGGCAAATGGAGACAATTCTTCAAAATTACGGTACCTATGATTACACCAGTTATTTTCTATAACTTAGTAACTCAATTATGTCAAGCATTCCAAGAATTTAATGGACCTTACATCATCACGCACGGTGGTCCAAGAAACTCTACGACATTAATGTCGTTATTAGTTTATAACAGTGCCTTCCAGTCACATGAGATGGGTCTTGCAAGTGCCATGGCATGGGTAATGTTCATCATCGTAATGGTTCTTACAGGAATCGCATTCTGGAGTCAAAAACACTGGGTATACTATAGCGATGAGGATGGGAGGTAGAAGATAATGACATTACAAACAAAAAAAATAGTATCTACCATTTTAAAATACACAGTACTAATCTTTGTTGGGGTTTTCATGGTTTATCCATTGTTATGGATGATAAGTGCAACTTTTAAAAGTAATAATGAAATCTTTTCAGGCATTGGTTTAATTGCAAAGGAACCTACTTTAGAAGGATACAAAAAAGCGTTCCAAGGTTTTGGTGGAGATATAAACTTAATTAAATCATTAATTAATACATATTCATATGTTTTGCCTAAAGTAATCTTTACAATAATTTCATCTGTTATTACAGCGTATGGTTTTGGTAGATTCAAATTCAAAGGTAGAAATTTCTTATTTTCAGTTTTGATGGGAACACTTTTCTTACCTCAAGTAGTATTGAATGTACCACAATTTATCCTTTTCAACAAGTTAGGTTGGGTAGACTCCCCTTTATACCTTCCAATTATTGTACCAACACTTTTTGCGATTGATACATATTTCGTATTCATGCTAATTCAATTCTTACGTAACGTACCAGTAGAATTAGAAGAAGCAGCAAAAATTGATGGTTGTAACGTAGTGCAGACATTGGTCAAAGTAATTGTACCAATGCTTAAACCGGCAATCGTTTCTTGTGCATTATTCCAATTTATGTGGTCATCTAATGATTTCATGGGACCGTTGCTTTATGTACAAACACCATCTCGTTATCCAGCAGCATACTTTGTTAAATTATCCATGGATGCGGATAATGGATTCCAATGGAACAGAGTATTAGCCGTTTCGTTAATTTCCATTGTACCTTCACTTATCGTATTCTTCTGTGCACAAAGTACGTTTGTTGATGGTATCACAGCTGGTGGTGTAAAAGGTTAAGAAACCGTTTATCTTTTGCCAGTCGGCCTAAGGTGGTAATAATATAGTATGAAAACAGGCTGCTGAATATATAAGATTTGGCAGTCTGTTTTCATAAACAAGGTGTAGCAAAACGGTAGCAAGAAAGAAGTATATGGAGAGGACGGTGAATACAGGGATGAAACTTAATATTCTTATGAAAACTGCAAGAAACGTTGTTTTGGAAATTAGCGATAATGATGTTTACGAGACAAAGAAAACGTATGAGATTTTTGTGAATGGTGAATATAGATGTAGTACGAATAGAGTTATTACAAGTATCTATGGCCTATGGCCAGATACCGATTATCAAGTGCAAATTAGATGTGATAGTGTAGTGCTTGCAGAAGATGTATTTCACACAGATTACGAATTTGTAACGCTTGATGTAACGAAGTTTGGTGCAAAAGGTGACGGTATTCAAGATGATACAACCTATATACAAGCAGCTATTATGGCTTGTCCAAGGGATAGTCGTGTTTATTTTCCAAAAGGAACTTATAAGGTAACTAGTATCTTCTTAAAGAGTGATATACGAATAGAATTTGCTAAAGATGCAATGTTATCGGCAGATACAGACCGTGAACATTTTCCTAAATTCCCTGGTTTAATTGAGAGTTTTGATGAAGAAGAGGAATATAACCTAGGGACTTGGGAAGGTAATCCATTGATTATGTATTCTGGTATTATTACAGGAGTGAATGTTGAGAATGTAATTATCTATGGACAGGGAATTATTGAAGGAAATTCAAGTAGAGAAAATTGGTGGTTTAATGAAAAGGTAATGCGTGGAGCGTTTCGACCAAGGTTATTCTTTATCAACCATTGTAAGAATGTAATATTACAAGGATTATTATTTAGGAACAGCCCAGCGTGGACATTACACCCGTACTTTAGTGACAATATAGGCTTCTATGATGTTGCTGTAGAAAACCCACATAACTCACCGAATACAGATGGATTAGATCCAGAGTCTTGTCAGAATGTAGATATCGTAGGTGTTAGATTTACATTGGGCGATGACTGTATTGCGCTTAAATCAGGAAAAATCTACATGGGTAGAAAACATAAAAGACCATCAAAGAATATCACAATCCGTCAATGCTTAATGGAAAATGGACATGGAGCAGTAACAATCGGTAGTGAAATGGCAGGTGGTGTGAATAACGTGATTGTTAAGGATTGTATCTTCCGTCATACGGATCGAGGGCTTCGAATTAAGACAAGAAGAGGTCGTGGTAAAGATGCAATTCTTGATGAAATTGTATTTGAGAATATCCAAATGGATAATGTGATGACTCCGTTTGTAGTCAATGCCTTCTATTTCTGTGATCCAGATGGAAGAACAGAGTACGTACAATCAAGAGAATATCACCCAGTGGATGAGAGAACTCCACTTATTAAACATCTCGCATTTCGTAATATTATTTGTAAGGATTGCCATGTTGCGGCAGCATATTTCTACGGATTACCAGAGAAGAAGATTGAATATATAGAGATGAAGAATATATCGGTTACTTATGCTGAGAATCCACGGAAAGATGTACCTGCCATGATGAATGGAATTGAACCTTGCTCTAAATTAGGAATCTATGCAAACAACATTGAGAAAATGAGTATTGAGAATGTTGTAATTGCTGGTCAAGTTGGGGAAGCAATGACTTTACTTAATATAGATTATGTAAAGTAGCGAAGCTACTTTAAGGGATTGAACGTAGTGAAATACCTACTCCGAAGGAGTCATAATCTAACGAGGGAAATTACGCAGTAATTTCTTGAGTCTAGCATTGATTAGGATTGAACGTAGTGAAATACCTACTCCGAAGGAGTCATAATCTAACGAGGGAAA
>ERZ781271.262-NODE-262-length-9719-cov-442.624897_pt1 | contig 9719 bp, 9 predicted proteins | sample MGYA00375849_ERZ781271 | MGnify/ENA primary metagenome ERZ781271 (study PRJEB29790, sample SAMN06051245) | human gut metagenome | host: Homo sapiens | place: USA: Cincinnati, Ohio | collected 2013-06-10 | study: EMG produced TPA metagenomics assembly of the Gut... | reverse complement strand
GGGCAACTCAAGGCCGGGATGACCGAAATCGAACTGCCCAACTTCTACGACGAAAACCGGCCGCTCCAGATCCAACTGGCCCCGGAACTGTCGCCGTCGAAAAACGCCCAGCGCTACTTCACCCGCTACAACAAGCTCAAGGCCAGTGTCGCTTACGACCAGGAACAACTGGCCCTGGCTAACGAAGAGATCAACTACTTTGAAAACATCGTCAGCCAGATCAACATCGCCTCGCCGGCCGACATCCAAGAAATTCGCTTGGAACTTGAGCAACAGGGCTACTTGCGGGTACGGCGCCAAAAGGGAAAGAAACAACGCAAAGTCCAACCGGCTAAGCCCGAGCTCTTCCACACCAGTGACGGTTCCGAGGTCCTGGTCGGCAAAAACAACCTGCAAAACGACCGATTGAGCTTTAAACTCGCCAACAAAAACGACCTCTGGTTCCACGTCAAGGACATCCCGGGTTCCCACGTCGTCTTACGTAACCCGGCGCCCAGTGACGAAACGATCTTAGAAGTCGCCCAGTTGGCCGCCTACTTCTCCAAGGGCCGCGACTCGGACAACGTGCCGGTCGACTACCTGCCGGTCAAGCGCCTCCACAAACCAAACGGCGCCAAGCCCGGCTTCGTGACCTTCCGCGGCCAAAAGACGCTCTCGGTAACGCCGAAGCGACTGCCCAATTAAAACCTAGTAAATTTAACGAAAGAGGCCGGGAAAAGCTCCGTTTTCCCGGCCTCTTACTGTCTGCCCGAATGTTGGACAGAAAATGTGGTAAATAACCGCAGGCCTAGTGTCTAAGTACGGGCGAAGAACGGTGTGTTCCGCACCAACCGTTCGCCCTAGCTTAGTCATACGGCCTGCCAAGGAGGTTATTTACCACCCAAACTTTTATATTGTCAATCGTTCATCAATAAACTGCCTCTTTTTAAAACCGAGCCCCAAGAGGGCGCCTTCAATGGCCAAGACGCCTTGGGCCGAGCCCACCACGATGACCTTGGCCCTTACTCGTTCGGACTCTGTTAATAAGGTGGCAAGCCGCTCCTTAGTTAAACGCCCCACCTGACTGTGGTAAGCAAAGGTGGCTTCTCACTTCGCTAAATCCTTAAATTCACCTTCAAAATAACGCTCGGTTGGTACGTGAACGCTCCATAATAACGTGATGGGATGCTTACCAACGTAGCGTTGCACAAGGCTCCGTAACGGGGCGATCCCCACTCCCATCGCAATCAAAACGAGCGGCGTTTGGGGGGCCGTCGCCTCAATTTCTTGCTCGAAGCGACCAAGGGGGCCCTGCAAAACGACCGGGCAACCCGGGGGAACTTGACCGATCCGCTTGGTAAAGTCCCCCACCCGGTCGATTACCAACTTCACCTCAGGTGGCGCCGCTTGAGCCGCTTGACTAGCAGAAGCGACCGAAAAGGGGTTCCATTCCGCGGGGATTCCCCGCCCCCGAAAGGAGAGAAAGTACACGGCCCCCGCTTGGTACGGGGACGCTTGACTGCTTAATTTGACGGTGACCTCCTGCACGCGCGGGCTAAGGGGACGGTTACCAATCACCCGTCCCTTATTTTTCGCCAGGTCGGTCGCCACGAAATGCTGCCAACAATAAGCGGCCACGGCGACCAGGGTGTAGCAGTCAAAGAAGATGATAAATCCCGTCAGCTGGTAGAGCCGGGGAATCAAGTGAACATGAAACCAGATCAACGCAATTACCACGAAGTTGAGCCGGTGCAGCCACAGCGAGACCCGGTGGTTGAAGGGGCGTTGCAACCGTTTCTTAAGCTTCGCAGCCCGGGGCGAATAGTCGACCAGCCACCCGCTCAAGAAAAAGGCGGCGTAAAAGACCCCACCAATGGCTAAGTACAAGGCGAGCCAGCCGGTTAAAACGACCCACCGCTGCATGCTAAAGGACAACTGGGAGTGTAGCAGGGCCAACGCAAGGGCGCACACCCCCAAGAGTCCGTGGACTAAGTACATCTTCGGCAGGCCCAGCCACCGTTCTAACCACTTAGGCCGCGTTGAGAGGTACACAATGGTCAGCCAGTAGGTATAGGCGAGTAGTCCTAAATCATAAATCAGCAGGTTGTGGAAACTGTCGGTTAAGCCGGCATTAAGTAACCAAAGCAACGGCAGCGGGAGGATGACCAAAATGATTAGCCACACTAAGGTTGGCCTGACAAGTCGTTTATTCATTTTGCCCTTTGCACCCCCAGCCTTGCTAACCAGGCGTTAACCTTGGGCGCCGCCTTACTGGAATCCGTCCCCCGGACCGCCAAGCCCTCCAGGACCGTGGCCTTCAGGTAGGTTTGCTTTAACGTTTCAACCGTGTTAGCCAGGCCTGAACCGGCGTGGGTGGTGAAGGGGATGATTGTTTTGCCGTTTAGGTTTTCCTTATCAAAAAAGATGAACATAATCATCGGGTACTGGCCCCACCAAATTGGCGACCCAATGTAAATCGTGTCGTACTTGCTAACGTCCGGGAGCGGGTTTTTAATCGCCGGCCGGGCGTTTTCATCAATCTCTGTTTGGGCCTGTTTGGTAACCTGCTCGTAGTTTGACGAATAATCCACCTTGGGGACAATTTCATACATGTCGGCGCCGGTATATTTTTGAATGTCCTGGGCGACTTGCGCCGTGTGACCGACCTTGACGTCACCGCCGTACACCCCCTTGGTCCGCGAAAAGTAAACAATCAGGCTTTTGCCGGTCGCCACCTTCTTGGTGGAACTGGTTGCTTGGTTGCTCGAGTTGGTGGAAGGTGTGGCACCGCTACGAGCTAGGTTGCCAAGGACAATCACGGCTAAGACGGCGACCACCCCCACGATGAAGGTCACCATGCGTTTATTCATGCTCTTTCCCCCTTACTTACCTCTCCAAGCCTACATCTCAATCGTGCGAATCACCTTGGCCGGATTGCCAACCACCACCGCATTATCCGGGACATCCTTAGTCACAACGCTAGCGGCCCCAACAACCGCGTTTTCACCAATCGTCACCCCCGGTAGGATCGTGGCGGCCGCCCCAATCCAAGCGTTTTTCTTGATGTGGACGGGCTTGCAAATGACGATCATCTTATCCTTTAGGTCGTGGTTGACGGTGATCAAGTTGACTCGTGGGGCGATCTGAACCCCCTCTTCAATCTCAATCCCCCCCGCGGCGCTCATCATGACGCTGTGGTTGATAAAGACGTTGTTAGCCAGGGTCACCTGGCGGCCAAAGTCAATTTGTAGCGGCGGCAGGATTGAGGAGCCCGCACCCAAACCATTCAGCATTTCCGTTAGCTTTTCTTGCAGGCAGCCGTCCGTCATCATCGGGAGCCAGCTTTGGTTGATTTCGTAGTTGATCGCCCCAGTCCGGGCCATTTCTTCCCTGGCCGGTTGGTAGGTCGCTGTTCGCATGTCGACCGGTTCACTATTGCTAATCATTTTATTTTGACCAATTCTTGACGAACCCGGCCACCGTCTGTTGAATGTAATCGGGGTCGTAAATGAAGTCGGCCGGGGCCTCATCGAGTTGGCTAATTGCTGCCATCTCTTCTTTGGTTAGGGTGAAATCAAAGACGGCCAGATTTTCGGCCATCCGTTCCCGGTGGGTTGTCTTGGGGATCACCACCACTCCCCGTTGAATATTCCAGCGCAAGACGACCTGGGCGACCGTCTTTTGATGCTGGTCGGCAAGCCCCTTTAATACCGGGTTGGTATACAAGTCGGCTCGCCCCTGCCCCAGCGGCCCCCACGCCTCCGGGACGATTCCCTGGGAACGTAGGTAGGCAACGTCTGTTTTCTTTTGGTTGAAGGGGTCAATTTCGATTTGGTCTAGCACCGGCGTCACTCGGTTAAAGACGGTCAAGTCGGCTACGGCGCCGGCGTTAAAGTTGGAAACCCCAATCGCCTTAACGCGCCCCGTTTCTAGGACCTGCTCCAGGGCCCGCCAGGCCGCATAACTATCCCCCCAGGGGGCGTGAAGCAAGAAGAGGTCCACGTAGTCGATATCCAGTTTATCCAGTGACCCTTCGATTGCCTGCACCGCCTGGCCTTCGTTGATAATACTGCTCAACTTGGAAGTGACGAAGACGTCTTCGCGCGCTAGGCCACTCTGGCGGATGGCACGACCGACCGCGGCTTCGTTTCCGTAGGCCTGGGCGGTGTCGATCAGTCGGTAGCCCGTTTCTAAGTCTTCCGTCACCAAGCGCTCACACTCTGCTTCCGGCACTTGAAAGACCCCCATTCCTAGCATGGGCAATAAGTTTTATTGTCGTCATTTTCAGGGATGCTTAAAACCTTGATATGACGGCATTTTTTATTCTTACTGAAAATCAGTAAACATAGTTTTAAATAGAAACTGTGGTAAAACTGTGGTAAAAATTATTTTCATAAGGTCGTGCATTTGGGCTATCTGATATAGATAGCTCTTTTTTATTTGGTCAACTTCGATGGTGTAAAGGTGACCTGCTCCAAGAAATAAGGGTCCGTGTTTGGCTCTTAGGCTAATTTCTAACCAGCATCCGCCACCAGGCGATCACTTGATGGGGCTAGGGAGCTGTTGGGCGTCCTAATCCGGGACTATTTGCCACGCTCTCCGTTTTAGCGACAATATATGTCGTTAGGGACTGTGAACGGTCTGGCCCCCTCGTCAAAGTTTGAAAAACATAGTCGTCGTGTGAGTGGATGGCAATGTGTGCGCTCTACCGTTTTAGGAAGGTGGGGCGGGGGTGTTTGTTCGCCACCCTCTATATCCCACCTTTCTCGTCCGCTTTAAGCCGTTTTAACTGCGTGATGGATAATTACACTACTCACCATCTGAAACGCCTGTACGGTCGTTTATTTACCTATTGCTTGATGGTGTGGTGCATTCCCTGCACCTGGCCTGGTGATCGAACAAGCGTAACTGCGACTACGGTTGTTGTGTCCCCAGCGCAATCTTGTGCCCGGCTTCCTGGTCGAGATGCTGTCGCCCGTTTCCTTCGATGGTGCAACCGATCCAATCATGTATTGGTTAGGGTCTGGCCGGTGTCTGCTGTCAAAAGCAATCATGCGTTTTGATGGTTGGGATGCTCTCTAGGTGTACTTTTAGTTACGCCTGCTCTTTGCCCTGCGACGTCCGTAACTGCGGTCACGGTCATTAACAAGTGTACAAGTTTGCATGGTTGTTAATGACCTGCTGAAAGCTCCCCAATTGTCCAGCTTTGTCTACCACTCACCAGGCGACAAGCCCCGCCCTTGAAAGCCTCTACTCTCAAGGCGCTGTTGGTCAATTGGCAACGTGATATGTAGTAATTTGGTACTTTGGCGGTGTCCGTGTGCTTGGGGCGTGAAACTATAGGATTTTATTCCCACATTTTCCAACATTTGCGGTGTCCGTGTGCTTAGGGCGTGAAACTAATCTCCAGGCGCTGAAAGGTGGGAGCTTCATTTAGTGCATCCGCTAGGTGTCGCCTTGCCTTGATCTGTCGCCGGTATTAGGCCGATGACTTTAACCCCAGCCCGTCCCTTATGGTCGGTTGGTACTCACCTTCGATATATTGCCTGGTGAGTATAGTCCGCTCCAACTCTGGCAACTGATCAAGCCCGGCCACTGTTTCATCGTATAGGGCCAGCAGAATACGGCTTTCCTGGTCGTTGCACACGTCCCGATGGCCTTTAGCGATTCGATTCATCATGTCTAAACGCTGATAGCCTAGCCAAACTCCATTAAATCCGTACTTGGTTAGAAAGTCTTTGATCTTGAGTTGCACTCTGTCGCTTCCATTTCCTTTTGTAGCGCCGTTTGGTGTTAAGTTTTGTAAGGTAGTTGGCCTGGTGTCTGCTGGCCTTTCTGGTGGTCGATGTGGCACTCGTCGGTGTCTGCTGTCGCCTGCATCAATAACAGGTTAACCAGTCGTTGGTGTGATGCGTCCAATTATGGATTCATCCTCCAGCATTACCAAGTGACCAACTTCACCACTTAGGGCGGTTTAAATTTACTCTGGATGGCGATCCAGGAAGGGGAACTGATCAACTTCGAGTTGTTCAATCAACAGCCCAGATTAGGGCTCATCCCCAGCATCCGCCACCACGTTATCCATTATATCAATCTGATAAGCCTGGTCGGCTACATGGTGATGCTATAATATCTCCATTGAGTGGTACAAAATAAAAAGGCCGTCACCTCTTAAACTAGAAAATAGTGCTTCTAAATTAAAGTTTCTTAATCTTATCTTGATAAAATCTAATAAATTCCAGAAAAATGGTTGACATTTATCGTTATGCCAATTATTATAATCACAATAAAATTAGAAATTGCTTAGAAGAGATGAGTAGTCGCGGGCAGCCCTTAAAGAGAACCGGGGTAGGTGAGAGCCGGGATCGTGAAACGCGATGAAGATGGTCTTGGAGCAAGTCGGCGGGCGAGCCGTTTGGTAAGCCGGCCGCGGGGTGACGTCCGATATCACGGTCCGGGTCTTCTAATTTTTTAGAGTACTCAGTAAGGGCTAGATTGTGAGGTCTAGCTGAATCAGGGTGGTAACACGTTGAATAAGCAGTCAACGTCCCTGGGAGAAAGTGCAGGATGTGCTTTTCCCAGGGATTTTTAATTTCCTGAGAAGTCCTGCCAAACAAGCATTTTCGAAAGGAAGTTATCACATATGACGCAAGCACAAACTTTAACTTTTACCAATCGTACGACTTCACCATTTCGCTATGACATTGTGGGCAGTTTTCTGCGCCCAGCCGAACTGAAAGCGGCTCGGGAAAAATTTGCCAACCATGAAATTGACCATGACGAACTAAAAGCCGTTGAAGACAAGTGTATCAAGGAGCTGGTCGCAAAAGAGGCAAAAGCTGGGCTGCACGCGGTTACTGATGGCGAGTTCCGGCGTTCATACTGGCATCTGGACACGTTCTGGGGCTTTGAAGGGATCGCGCATACTAAGCCGGCACATGGCTACCGTTTCCATGATGAAGAAACGCGGGCTGATTCTTCTCAGGTTGAAGGCAAGATTCGCTTTAACGGCACGCACCCCGATCTGGAAGCCTTCAAGTACCTTAAGCGCTTAACGGATGGCACGGACCTGATCCCACGCCAAAGCATTCCGGCACCGGCGCAGCTTTATTCTGAACTCTTCCGGGATGATGAGCACGTGGCGGCCATCAAAAAATACTATGATTCTGAAGATGACTTGATTAAAGACGTAGCCGCTGCCTACCATGATCTGATCTTGGCACTGTATGATGCCGGTTGTCGCGATGTCAAGCTGGATGACTGTACCTGGGGACTGCTGGTAGATGAAGACTACTGGGCAACTCGTTCTAAAGAAGGCGCGGATCGGGAAAAATTGGAGGCAACCTATCTAAAGATCAACAATGCGGCTTTGGCTGATCTGCCGGCTGATCTTACGGTTACGACCCATGTCTGCCGCGGGAACTATCATTCAACCTGGGCGGCCAAGGGTGGTTATGGTCCAGTTGCCGACTACCTGTTTGCCAAAGAAGACGTGGCAGCCTTTTATCTGGAATACGATTCAGAGCGGGCAGGCGGTTTTGAACCCTTGGCGAAGGTTCCAGCTGACAAATACGTGGTGCTGGGTCTGCTAACCTCTAAATCCGGTGAATTGGAAGATCGTCAAGTAATCTTGGACCGGATTCAAGAAGCGGCACAGTATCATGATCTGGACAAACTATGCCTGAGTACGCAATGTGGCTTCTCTTCAACTGAAGAAGGCAACATTCTGACTGAAGAACAGCAGTGGGCTAAGATCGCCTTAGTCAAGAGCATTGCCGAAGAAGTCTGGGGCGCTTAAAACAGTCTTGATTGATCTCCTTAAATGACATTTTTCCTAAAAAAAGCAGCATTTTGCAATCTACCCTTTAACTACTTGACCAACAATCTATTAAAAATATTAGCTACAGACTGCCATTTAAGGCTTATGAGCTTATTAAAAATAAAATTTTAGTTTCCCAAATGATAGTGAGCGGTGACTGATGGCGAATTTCGCCGCAGTTGGTGGCATCTTGATTTTCTTGCCGGATTAAATGGAACACAATATTTTATCCCCCAAAAAGGTTATAAATTTCAGGGTGAAGAAACAAGAAGTGGTGGCATCAAGATTATTGACAAGGTAACCTACAATCCTGACCATCCATTCTTTAGAGACTTTAAATACCTCAATAGCATTGTACCAGATGGAATTACAGCTAAACAGACAATTCCCAGTCCCTCAGTTCTATTTTCCAATGAACAAGCTGAAGTTTTTGACGAATACTACAATGGTGACTTTAATGAATTTCTAAATGATACGATCGAAGCTTATAAAAGAACGGTTCAGCATTTTTATGACTTGGGTTGTCGTTATCTTCAACTTGATGACACGTCATGGGGAATGTGGACAAGCTTCTCTAAAGGAACTTTATCGCCTGAACTCAGACCCTTTGCTGAAGCAACAGTGAAGGCAATTAATAGCATTGCTGATAGCAAACCAGATGACTTAACGCTAACAATGCATGTCTGCAAGGGAAATTATGATTCCCATTATGCCGGCGGTGTTGGTGCTTATGATTCAGTTAGCCCATATTTAGCCCAACTGCATATCGATGGTTACCTTTTAGAATATGATGATAATCGTGCTGGAGGGTTTGAACCATTGAAACTAATTTCTGAAAATGGCCGTCAACAACGTGTGGTTATTGGTATTGTTACCAGTAAGCGACCCGATTTAGAAAACATAGACTTCTTAAGAGGACGGATTGAGGATGCTAGTCAATATATTGCATTGGAAAATCTTTGTATTTCACCACAATGTGGATTTGCCTCAACAGAGGAAGGTAATCGTCTAACTGAGGAGGATCAGTGGAATAAATTAAATTTAGTGATTGATACAGCTAAGAGTGTTTGGAAAGACTAGTTCTTAACAATTAATATTTTCTGAGTTCACAACGAAAATATTGTTGGTCAGGAAAAATAACAAATTATAAGCATATACCATCATTTTAAAAATAAATAGAACCCGTTAAATGATTTTTTATATTGGTTTATAAATAAAACTTATTAAAATTTGGAGAGCATATTATTATGGAAGAAAACACAAGCTATGATGAAGGACTCAAAGTTAGTCTTTCCACAAAAGATTTATTAATTTATGGTATTACATTCATGATCCCGGTTGCACCACTCGCATTTTATGGATCATTCCTAACCCCTGCAAATGGTATGGTTGCTTTAGCTTACTTTGTAGGAATGGTGGCAATGCTCTTTACAGGATTTAGTTATGCTACGATGTCGAGGAGATACCCATTTTCAGGATCAGTTTATACGTACGTTCAACAAGGAACTAATGCCGGTTTAGGATTTATTGGTGGTTGGGGGATTACACTTGATTACTTTTTGAGGTCAAGTCCAAAATGTTGGTGTAAATTAAATTCCGCGAATTTATCATTTCACAAGCTTAAGCATACCGGCTTCTTCTGAATTGTCATCTTTTTCAATCCCGTGGTAAACGGTCATGTTTAAGTACCGTGGACCAGCAGCCCATTTTTCATTCTGTTCAATCAGTAGTGCTCCCATTAGTCGCAAGACGCTTAGATCATTCGGGAATATCCGGATTACACGGTCACGACGACGGATTTCTTGATTAACCCGCTCAATTGTATTATTCGTCCGGAGACGCTTCCTTAGCTCCTCTGGGAGCTGGTAAATCACCATTAATTCGTCAAAACTATTTTCTAATTTCTTCACCACCTTAGGGA
>ERZ781271.259-NODE-259-length-9745-cov-152.045201_pt1 | contig 9745 bp, 10 predicted proteins | sample MGYA00375849_ERZ781271 | MGnify/ENA primary metagenome ERZ781271 (study PRJEB29790, sample SAMN06051245) | human gut metagenome | host: Homo sapiens | place: USA: Cincinnati, Ohio | collected 2013-06-10 | study: EMG produced TPA metagenomics assembly of the Gut... | reverse complement strand
AGTTTTTGATAGTATTCCGCAATTGCTTCTCGCAGCTCCGGCATCCCCATCGCCGCCGTGTAGTGGGTGTGCCCTTTTTTGGCGCGTTCGGTAGCCGCCTCAACAATGGGCAGCGGGGTGGCAAAGTTCGGGTCGCCGACGGAAAGGTCGATCACGTCGTCCCTGGCCGCCGCTAAGTTGCAGACCTCGGCTAAAATGTTGCGCTCTTCGTGTTGGGAAGCTTGACTCAAAATTGACTTGTCCATACTATTTCTCCTCAAATTTTAATCATTAGGGGAATTGTACCCTACTCCCGGGTGAAAAACAAGTAAATATACGTAATATAGTTAATAAATGTGGCAATAATTGCATTTTTATGCGTGTTGATACCATTTGCCTTTCCCCTGTCGTAAAGATGGTTTCTCCCCACCACTAAAAAAGCGCCCTTAGGCACTTTGGTCTTGGTGGATCCGTAAAAAGGCGATAATCAACTCGGCCACCGCCGTCGGTGAGAGCTTATCCGTGCGAATGGTGAGGTCGGCACAACGATCGTAGGCGGGGCGGCGGGCGTCTTGGAGGTCCGCTAACTCCGCCGGGGTTAGCTTACTTGCTAGCGGGCGCCCCTCCCCGTCCCCTAACCGCCGGGCGGTCTCGGCGGGGCTAGCCGTCAGCAAGATTACCGGGGCCTGGGCGTGTTCAAGCAGTCGTTGGTTACGTTCTGCCACTGGGGTCCCGCCACCGGTCGCTAAGATTCCCTGGCGCCGCTTAACCACCTCCTTAAGGACGCTGTGCTCCAGGTCGCGAAAACTCGCTTCGCCGTCGTCTGCAAAAATTTGGGGAATCGGCTTGCAAGCTGCCTTCTCCACTTCGTCATCGAGGTCGTAGACTGGCTGCTGTAAGGCCTCACCAAGCAGGGTGCTGACGGTGGTCTTGCCGCTACCCATGAAGCCAACTAGGATTAAGTTCATTCTTGGTCCCCCCGTTCAATTATTTCGTAATCGTTGAGGACCCCAGCGGCCCGCCTTTGATCGGCGGGGGTGCTGAAGGTCAGTTGCAAGACCCCGTTAATTTCATCCCGCAGTTCCAACACTTGCAAGTGGATGACGTTGACGTTGGCCGCCGCTAAACGGTTCATGACGCCGGCAATCGCCCCCACCTGGTCCGGAATGTTAATGAAGAGGTCGTAAAAAAGGTCCTTACTTTGTTGGTTGAGTCGGTTGCGGCGTACCCGGGCCTTGGAAAAGGTTTCAAACAGCCCCGCTTGGTCTTGCTTATCAATCAGGTCCTTGAAGCGTTGCAGCTCCCTTAGGTAACTGGCTAACTGTTGGGAGATCAAATCACGGTTGGTCGCCATGATCGCCGCCCACATTGTCGGATCCGAAGCGACGATCCGGGTCACCGATTTAAAGCCCCCGGCCGCCACCCGTTCCCCTAGCGGTTGCCCCGCAAAGGCGGTCGCCGTTTGGTTAACCAGGGCCGTCGCAATCACGTGGGGGAGGTGGCTAACCTGGGCCACCAAGTAATCGTGCTCCTCGGCAGTGACGGTCAACCACTTCGCCCCGGTTCCACTCAGCAGGTCTTTTAAACTGGCCCGGTGGTCAACCGGGCCGGTGGGAACCAGGAAGTAAAAGGCGTTTTCCACCAGGTCGCGCCGACTGGCTTGGACCCCACTCTTGTGCGAACCGGCCATTGGGTGACCGCCCACGAAGGCGACCCCGGCGTCAACTAGCGGTTGGGCGGCTTTTAGCACCGCTTGCTTGGTGCTCCCCACGTCGGTCACCACCACCCCCTCTTTCAGTTCCATTCTCGCCAGGTCAGCCAGGTCTTGGCAGATCGCCAAGACGGGACCGGCCAAGATGATAAAGTCCGCTCGTTGTGCTCCCGCGAGTCCAGTGGTCGCCTCGTCAACCAACCCCACTTGCAGGGCGTAATCCAGTGCGGCTTGGTTTAGATCGCTAGCGATGATTTGATCCTGGGGATGGCTAACCCGAATCGCCCTGATCAAGGATCCCCCGATCAGGCCGAGGCCGTGAATAAAGACGGTAGTCATTTAAGCACCTCCTAACTTGGCTAAGTCGGCAAAGAAGCTGGGGTAAGAGACCGCCACGGCGTCCGGGTCAATCAAGAACAGCGGCGTCGTTGAGCGGAGGGCCGCCACGGCCGCTAACATCCCCAGCCGGTGGTCGCCGTGGCTATTTAAGTTTGGCTTTTGAACTTGCCAATTGGGGCGGCCGACAATTCGCCAACCATCCGGACCTTCTTCCACGTCCACCCCTAGTTGCAAGAACAGTTCGGCGACCGTTTGAATCCGGTCGGTCTCCTTGACCCGCAGTTCGCCCGCCCCGCTAATCTTGCTTACCCCGTCTGCACAGGCCGCTAGCAGGGCCACTAGCGGTAGTTCGTCAATCAAGTCCGGTACGTCCTTAGCGGTCACCGTCACCGCCCTTAACTGGCTGGTTTGAATTGTCACATCCCCTAACGGCTCGCCCCCGCTAGCCGTCTCTTTAATTGAAAGGCGCGCCCCCATTTTTTTCAGGACCCGTATGAGCCCCGTCCGGGTGGGATTTAGGCAGACGTCTTTAACCGTCAGGTGCGAATTGGCGATCACCGCCCCGGCCACCAAGAAGAAGGCCGCCGAGGAAGGGTCGCCGGGGACCAGGACCTCTTGGCCAACCAAGCGCGCCCCGGGGGTCACGGTGATCGAGTTCGCCGCCCGGTCGACGGTTAAGTTCGCCCCAAAGGCCTTCAAGAGCCGTTCGGTGTGATCACGGGTCGGCAGTGGTTCACTCACCGTCGTTGACCCCTGAGCCTGGAGGGCCGCCAAGATCACGGCGCTCTTGACCTGGGCCGAGGCCACCTCTAATTTCACCCGTGCGCCCTGGAGGGGGTGCCCCACCACGGTGGCCGGCAAGGTCCCCGCCTCACTCAGGCCTATTTGCGCCCCCAGGCGGGCCAGCGGTCCTTGTACCCGCTTCATCGGGCGCCGGCTCAAGGAGGCATCCCCCACCAGTTGGCTAGTGAAGGGCTGGCCCGCCAAGATCCCCATCAAAAGACGGGTGGAGGTCCCCGAGTTATTCATTTGAAGGGGCGCCGCCGGTTCAACCAGGCCGGCGATTCCCCGTCCAATTACTTCGACGTGCTCCCCTTTTCGCTCGATCTCGACGCCAAGGTCTTGCAGGGCCCGTAAAGTGCTCAAGCAATCCTCCCCCGCCAAAAAGTGATCAATCACCGTGGTCCCCTCACTTAACGCCCCGATCATCAGGGCGCGGTGGGAAATGCTTTTGTCACCAGGTACCGCCAGTTCCCCGTTCAGGCCCCGGCTATTAATTGTTAACGCTCGTTTTTGCATCCGTTTCTCCCTTAACTTGGTACACGCTCCACAGCATCTTTAAGTGAATGGTTTTGATTACCCGGTCGGCCGGCCCGGCAAAGGCCTGGCTGGTCAGGGTATACCGCCCGTCTGTTTGATAGCACCGGTAAGCCTGCCACTTGCTCGGGCAGGGCATAATTTCCAAGGGACCCTCAACGTTTCTCGTTAAGTAATCAATCGTGGCCGGGTGGCAATAGGCCCGTTGACCGCTTCGCCCCCGCCGTTCCAAAATGGCCAACGGGGAAAGTTCGGTGATTAGGCTGTCGATTAGCTCCAACCGGTCACCGTATTGGTAGTGCAGGTCCCCCCAACTGGCCCCGGTTGGCGTTTTAACCGCCGCGGGAATTAATAATAATTCACCCCTTAGTTCCGGGATTGACTGGTAGAGCACTTCAAAACTGGGGTGGCCAACCACCTCAAGATTTTCGTGGTCAGCCCGGTATTGCTCGGCGGCCCGGTAAGAATCGGTTACCGCCGGCCCTAAGGTGTGAATCTTCATATTAATAACCCCGCAGTTCTTCTCGATAGGCCGCTAACTGTTCTTGCAGCCGGGCCAGGTTGTCAGCGTTAAAGCTGTTAGTCAAGGCCTTGGCTAATTCGATGGCGACCACGTTTTCAATCACGATCGAAGCCGGCACGATCGCGGTAGTGTCGGAACGCTCGACGCTGGCCTTTTCCACTTCCTTGGTCACCACGTTAACCGTCTTGAGTGCCTTGTAAAGGGTCGGGATCGGCTTCATGGCCGCGTTAATAATCAGGGGCATCCCGTTGGTCATCCCGCCTTCCAAGCCCCCGAGGTGGTTGGATAAACGGTGGTAGCCATCGGCGTCGTGGCTAATCTCGTCCATCCCCTGACTGCCGGGGTGGCGACTGATCTCAAAGCCGTCGCCAATGCTAACCCCCTTCATGGCGTTGACCCCCATCACGGCGGCGGCCAACTGACTATCTAGCTTGGTATCCCAGGAAACGTAGCTCCCGATACCGGCCGGCATCCCGTTAACGACCACCCGGATCCAACCGCCCAGAGTATCGCCCGCACGCCGGGTCTGGTCAATTAGGTCGTGAAGTTTCGCTACCCGGTCTTGAGCAAGGATCCGCAGGTCGTTTTGGGTGATGGCGTCTTTAATTTCACTCACCGTTTGGGGCTTAGTTAGGTCGGTGTCGACCGGGCCGATTGCTTGGACGTAGCCAACCAAGGTCACCCCCAAGGCGGCCAGTAGTTGTTCACAGACGTTGCCAACCGCCACCCGGATCGCCGTCTCGCGGGCCGAAGAACGTTCCAAGACGTTGCGCAGGTCGCGGTGACGGTACTTCATCCCCCCCACCAGGTCGGCGTGGCCGGGCCGGGGCCGCTCCACCTTGCGTAGGGTGTTTTCCGCGGTGGCTGGGCTGGTTGGGTGCATGATCGACGACCAATGGGCGTGGTCACGATTTTTCACCACGAGGGTGATCGGTGACCCTAGGGTAAGGCCGTGGCGGACCCCACCCAGAATCTCAACCTGGTCGTGTTCAATCTGTTGCCGACTGCCCCGGCCATACCCACCTTGGCGGCTTGCCAAATCGGCGTTGATTTGGTCCACGTCAATGGCTAGACCGGCCGGAATTCCTTCAATAATTGCGGTTCCTTGGGGGCCGTGTGATTCACCGGCCGTGAGGTAAGTTAACATAATTTTTTCCTTTCTAGTTGCTTGGCTTGGTCCATGATCGTGGTAAAAACTTGCGCTACGGCGGGTTGGTAATCCTCGTTTGCCACTAGGTCGACCACCCGCTTCAATACCGCCCGTTCCCGGGTTGGATCAAAGACCGGCGCCCCGCTTGCTTGCTTCGTGCGGGCAACCGCCTCAACGATTTCAAACCTTTGCTTTAAAAGGGCGACGAGCCGTTCGTCGACTTGGTTGATCTGGTTACGGAGCTGCTCTAACTCAGCCATGGTGACGCCCCCTTTCGCTAATCAAAACGACGAGCATCAGGGCGCTACCGATTAACCCCACCACTAGGTCACCGGTCATCGCCGCCCGCATGCTAGTGGTTGACAAGACCCCGGTAATTAGCGGAACGGTGAAGGAAGCAATGCTACCAAAGAAGTAGTACACCCCGGTGACCATCCCCCGGTGGTGCGGGAAGAAGCGCATGAACAGGGTCAAACCGACTTGCATGATTCCCCCGGCGGCACTAATCCCGAAGACGAAGCTAGCCACCTGCACCATCACGGTACTGGTGCCAACCAGGACCCCTAACAAGGCGAGGACGGCAATCACGTTCATGCTAATCAACAGGTGGGTCTCCTTGACGTTGCGTTTTAAGAGGGCAAAGATCAACATTACCCCGCTGATCGAACCCAGGCTGTAAAGCGACAAGAGAAAGTGGGCCTGACCGTCGGAAAAGTTCAAGCTGTCAGCGGCAAAGAGGGAGATCCACTGGGTAAACCAGATCATCACCGCCATGGAGGTGTACCCGTATAAGACCAAAGCGATCGTGGTCACCCAGTTTGGTTTAACCTTTTTTTCTCCGCTGCCTTCTTGGGCCGGACTTTGGTTAGGCAGGGGGAAGGACAGGGGCAAGATCAAGACGAAGTTGATGACCACCAGGGCGGCCATGGTCATAAAGGACCAGCCAAACCATAGCCCGTTGGCCGTTAGTTGGGCGATGAGCAGTGGCAAGACGAACTCGCCAGCCGACATGAAAGCCTTGATTAAGATCGTGGCCGCGCCGTTACCGCCGTTTAGTTCAACGAAGGTGGTGTAGGTGCCGGCATCGAGGGCCGAGTTGGCAATCCCGGCCAGGATCGCGAAGAAGTAGGCGACGTAAATGTTGTGGCTGAAGGGGATTCCGATCGCAAAGGCTAGGTAGGCGCTCATCCCCAGTAAGACAAAGGCCTTACGGCTAAATAAGTCAGCTAAAAACCCGGTAATCAGGTAGGACAAGAGGCGCCCGATCCCAACTCCTGAAATAACAAAGGAGACAATTTTCAGGGGGCTGTTCCAAGCCGCCCCCAGGCTAGTCATGTTCTGGGCCAAGATAATTAGCCCGAACCCGTGAATGAAGTAGTTGATGTACAGCGACCAGGCCAAGCGGGCCCGGTGAATGGTGGGTGCCTTGACGGTTAAATTAGATTCCATGTTCATTCCTCCAAAGGTATAAAAAAACCGGCTAAACTAAGACGTTGCTCAGTCTAGCCGGTAATCACCAAAGAAAATGAAAGTGAGAGATGTCGCCACCATTCCTTGCTAGACTGCCCTAGCAAGGAAGTACCAAAAACCCTTGCTTAGGTCTGAACGTCGTCGTCCGGACCTAAGCGGTGCGGACGCTATTCGAAATAAGCAAAGGAAAAATAGCTGTTCGTAAGGTGGGTTAATTGATTCATGGTGGTGTTCCTCCTTCAAGTTGATAACTACATTAAAACATTCTCATTTAATCTCGTCAAGGATCAATTCTTATTATTTTATTCTAATCATTCGCAAGGAGTACTCCGGTCGACACACCGCCAGCTGTTGGTTGGTTTCCGCACCACCTTTGTTTAGTGCGTCACGTCTTTCCCCCCTAATTACACGCAAAAAAGGGACCACCCTCACCAGAGTGGTCCCCTTTAAATTAATGAATATTAACGTGGCAAAATTGCTAGACTGGTTACCTGAGCGCAACTAATCAACTAGTCGTTTTTGCCTAATCAACGCCACCCATTAAGTTGTGGATCCGTTTAACGAAGAACATCAGGATGATCCCAAAGGCAATCGAAACGACCCCCACGGCGATGAAGTACGGTACTTCGGTCGCCGATGAGTAGTACTTAACGATTTGGGCGTTGACGGCTTGGCCAACTGAATCGGCCATGTACCATAAACTCATCATTTGAGACTTGAAGGCCTTAGGGGCCAACTTGGTCGTTACCGACAGGCCAATTGGCGAGTTCAGCATTTCCCCAATTTCGACTAAGAACCAGGAACCGACCAGCCACAGCGGTGAAACCCGGCCGGCCGTTCCAAAGAGCATCCCCGGAATTGCCATCCAAACGTAGGATAACCCGGAAAAGACCAACGCCCAAGCGAACTTCCCCGGTGAAGTCGGTTGCTTTTTCCAGTGGTCCCATAAGAGGACGAAGACCGGCGTCAGTAGCATGATAAAGAGTGGGTTTAAGGTTTGGAAGTTAGCGGCGGCAAAGTGCCACCCCCCGATGTGCAAGACCGTCCGTTGCTCGGCAAAGAGGGCCAAGACCACGGAACCGGACTCTTCAATCCCCCAGAAGATGGCGGCGGCAATGAAGAGCGGGATGTAGGCAACCACCCGCTTGCGTTCTAACTTAGTGACCTTCTTTGAGTGCAGCATCATTACGAAGTAAACGATTGGCATGGCAATGGCGATCACCGTGATTAAGTTGATGACACCGTTAACGTTGAAGCTGTGGAAGACAGCCATGAGCCCCAGGACCGCCACTAAGGCGATGACGATCACCGTCGCCCACTTGATTACCGTCTTTTTCTCCGCTTCTGTCAGCGGATCGTCCGGGGTCAGGCTACCTTCGGGTAAGTACTTTTTACCGTCCCAAATGTATTGGAGCAAGCCAAAGAACATCCCAATCGCCGCTAGGGCGAAGCCGGCGTGAAAGTTTTGCTCGCTACCAAAGAGGTGGAGACCAAAGCCGCCAGCGGCCCACGGCACCGCCCACGGGGCAACGACGGCCCCCAGGTTGATCCCGAAAACAAACATCGAAAAACCAGCGTCACGGCGCCGGTCGTTTTCCGCATACAAGTCCCCGACCATTGACGAAGCGGACGGGTTTAACAGCCCCGACCCAATCACAATGAAGACAATTGAACCATACAGGGCGCTCACCCCAAAGGGCAAGGAGAGGCAGATGTGGCCCAGCATGATGGAAAAGCCCCCTAAAAAGACGGTCCGGCGCGTTCCCCAGACCCGGTCGGCCAGCCAGCCCCCGACAATCGTCGAAATGTAGACTAAGGAGCCATAAATTGACATAATCGAGGCAGCCGTAGTCTGGTTAATTCCCAGGCCGCCCTTAGTAACGGCGTAATACATGTAAAAAAGTAGGATTGCCCGCATCCCGTAGTAGGAAAATCGTTCCCACATGACGGTGAAAAAGAGGGTCGAAAGCCCCCGCGGTTGGCCAAAGAAGGCCGTATCCGTTTGTCGATCCATTAGATATCTCCCATCTGAATGTATAATTATTAACAATGGGTTCAATTATACAACCATTGCATATTGGGTCAAGAGAATGGGCTTAGTTGAACGCTTCCAAGAAAAAAATACCAAGAAATTCACCAAAATCACTTGCATTTTAGAACGACTCCGGGTAAGATAATTAAGTAATTTAATTGGGCTATAGCCAAGTGGTAAGGCAACGGTTTTTGGTACCGTCATGCGCTGGTTCGAACCCAGCTAGCCCAATAGTATGGCGGTCACGGTTTCGTGATCGCCATTTTTTGTTATTAAAGGAGGAATTTCAATGTCATTACCGTTTCAGGCAGTCACCTTTGATATGGACGCTACCTTCGTCCACGACGATAAGAGCTACGACCACGCCCGTTTTGAACGTATCTTATCCCAACTTGAGGACCAGGGGGTCAAGGTAATCGTGTCGTCTGGCAACCAATACGAGTGCCTCACCAATTACTTCCCGGACACTAAGGAGCGCCTCTACTTCGTGTCCGAAAACGGCGCCCACGTGGTCTACCAAGGCCAAGATCTGGTGCAGACCACGGTTGAGCAAGCCGTCGCTGACGAGGTGATTCGGTTCTTGTGTAATGACTTGAAGCTCACCCCTTCCCTCTCCGGGGTTAAGCACGGCTACGTTTACGCTAAACTCCCCGCCGCGACCCTTAAGCGCCAACAATTTTACTTCCCCAACCACGTACTGGTCGACGATTACAAGGACCTGCCGGCCGATCGCTACTATCAGCTCTCCTTTTTACTGGACCCAGCTAAGGTTGACGAACAATTGGCCGCCCTACAGGACCGCTTTGGCAATCAAGTTCGGATTACCCCGAGTGGTAACGGCTCCGTTGACGTAACCGTCCCGGGGATTAACAAGGCGACCGCCCTCAACGACTTGCTCTCCTCTTGGGGCCTTTCCGGTGCCGACCTGATCGCCTTTGGTGACGGCGGTAACGACGCCGAGATGCTCAAGCTCGCTAAGTTTGGGTACGCAATGAAAAACGCCGGCCCGGTTGCCATCGCCGCAGCTAACCACCTTACGGCCCTCGACAACAACCACGACGGTGTCTTGGCCGTCCTAGAAGACTACCTCACCAACCAAGGCTAACCCCAAACCCCTCCAATGTGTTACAATTAAAGTTACACAAAGGAGGGATTTTTATGTTGATTACCGTCACCGGGGCAACCGGCCACCTGGGTCGCCGGATTGTCCACCAACTAAGCAAA
>ERZ781271.235-NODE-235-length-10389-cov-3.106542_pt1 | contig 10389 bp, 9 predicted proteins | sample MGYA00375849_ERZ781271 | MGnify/ENA primary metagenome ERZ781271 (study PRJEB29790, sample SAMN06051245) | human gut metagenome | host: Homo sapiens | place: USA: Cincinnati, Ohio | collected 2013-06-10 | study: EMG produced TPA metagenomics assembly of the Gut... | reverse complement strand
TCCCTGCGGTATTTTGTTTAATAAAAAAAAAAAGTTGTATTTTCTTTATAATTATTATCAAAACACCGCCACTCATACATCAGATATTTTCCAAAACCTTTTTTATCAATGAGTTTCAGAAATTGCTTAGGCAAAATTTGATCGGTATCAATATTATCATTCATTAAAGGAACCGTTGTTCCTGTATAAATTGTAAATTCTTCCATATTAAACTTGTGCCTCCGGTAATTGACGAACATCTACAAAGCGGCCAGCAATTGCTGCTGCTGCTGCCATAGCAGGGCTGCAAAGGTGTGTTTTCGCTCCAACCCCCTGTCTATCTTCAAAATTACGATTGCTAGTTGAAGCACAGTGCATGCCTTCAGGTACCTTATCAGGATTCATACCAAGACACATGGAACAGCCCGGATCGCGCCATTCAAAGCCAGCATCTAAGAAAATTTTATCCAGACCAATTTTTTCAGCAGCCTGCTTGACAGGACGGCTGCCCGGAACCACAATAGCGGTCAAATTAGGAGCAATATGTTTACCAGCAACGTACTTAGCTGCCACTTTCAAATCACTTAATCGCGCATTGGTACAAGAACCTAAAAAAACATAACCAAGTTCAATATCCTCTGCTGTTTGGCCCGGCTTCATGTCCATATAATCATAAGCCCGCTTATCATTCATATCTCTAATATCAGGAAAAGCTTGCCCAAAAGCGACTCCCATTGAAGGATTAGTTCCCCAAGTCACCATGGGAGCTAATTGAGAAACATCTAATTCAATCACCTTGTCGTAATGAGCATCTTCATCAGAAACCAAAGTCTTCCAATCAGCCACTGCTGTTTCAAAATCTTCAGGGACACACGCTTTGTTCTTAAGGTAATCAAAGGTCTTTTGATCAGGATTCATAATTCCCATTTTAGAACCAAATTCTATGGACATATTGCATATAGTCATTCGTTCTTCCATGCTTAGGGCATCAACAGCATCACCAATATACTCAACAACATAACCAACACCTAAAGCCACACCATATTTAGCAATTAAGGCTAAAATGTAATCCTTGGAATAAACACCCTTTTGTGGTTTTCCTGTAAATTTTACCAAGAGCTTTTTAGGTTTTACCTGCCAGATAGTCTGGGTCGCAAAAACATGCTCAACTTCGGTAGTTCCAATTCCAAAACCAATAGCACCAAAAGCGCCATGTGTTGCCGTATGGCTATCTCCGCAAACGATAAATTTACCCGGCTGTGTACGACCAGTCTCAGGGCCAACCATATGGACAATTCCCTGATTTTCAGAACCATGGTCTGCATGAGGAATATTAAATTCGATAACATTTCTAGCAAGAGCATCCATTTGTGCCTTAGAAATAACATCACGAATATCATAAATATTAACGGTCGGTACATTGTGATCAAATGTTCCAAAAGTTAAATCAGGACGGCGCACTTTTCGACCAGCATCTCGCAAGCCCTGAAAGGCTTGCGGGCTAGTCACCTCATGTATATAGTGCTGATCCACATACATGAGTTGGGGCTCTCCTTCCTTGCCGGTAATCACATGGCGTTCCCATAATTTATCAAAAATTGATTTTCCACTCATACTAGACTCTCCAAAATTGTCATTACAATCATATCTATATCTATTACCAATTAGCTTAATCAAAAATCTTTTTTATCTGATGATAAACAATTATTCTCTTAACAAATGCCAAAAAAATACTGGCATTAGAGATTAGCAATAATAGCAGCTGTCATCTGTTTTGTATTAGCCAAACCGCCTAAATCACGCGTTAGAATCCCCTGCGTCAAGGTTTTATTAACAGCGTGTTCAATCATTTCAGCACCAGCAGTTTCTCCGAAACTGTCACGCAGCATCATAGCAACTGATAAAATCATAGAAATTGGGTTAGCAATACCTTTTCCAGCAATATCAGGTGCTGAACCGTGAATGGGTTCATAAAGGCTAGGACCGCTTTCTGAATGACTGGCAGACGGCATGACCCCTAAGGTGCCAGGCAGTACACTGGATTCATCGGACAGAATATCCCCAAAAAGATTTTCAGTCACTACAACATCAAAACAAGCTGGATTAGTAATCATAACCATGGCTGCACTGTCCACCAATTGATGCTCCAAAGTGACATCTGAATATTCTTTTGCTACTTCTTCTGCTATCTGTCGCCAAAGCTTTGAAGTCGCCAAAACATTTTGCTTATCAATACTGGTTACTTTTTTATTGCGACCACGTGCAATGGCAAAGGCCTTACGCATAATTCGACGGATTTCACTAGCTGAGTACTCATTAATATCACATGCCGAATTTTCAGTTAAAGTATGTTGACCAAAGTAGATACCACCAGTCAATTCACGAACAACCACAAAATCAACACCAGCAATACGTTCTGCTTTTAAAGGCGATAAGTGCCTGAGCGCATCAAAAATACGCACTGGACGAATATTAGCAAAAAGATTAAGTTCTTTACGTATAGCTAACAGACCTTGTTCCGGACGAACAGGTGCCTTGTCGTATTGCGGACTGCCAATGGCCGCCAATAGAATCGCATCAGCAGTTTTTGCTGCTGCTAAGGTATCATCAGGAAGCGGATGCCCACTGGCATCAATTCCTGCACCTCCAAAAGCTTTTGCTTCAATTTCATAGTCAAAGTTAATCTTTTGAGCAACAGCGTCAAAAACCTCTAAACCTGCTGCCATAATTTCTGGACCAATACCATCTCCTGCCAGCGTTACGATTTTTTTCATTTTCCTCTCCTAGTCATTACTTGGATAATCACGTTCTGAAACTTTGTGACCAATTTCACCAGCATTTTCCTTTTGAACAAAGGTATTAGCATTGATATAAGCAATAGCACTAGCTTTTAAAACATCAAAGTCAAGACCAGAAGCATTGAAAATGGTATCCGTATCAACATTTTCCACAGAAACGAGCACACGTGCCTGAGCATCAATACCATCAGTAACAGCCTCAATATTATAACTATCTAACTTAACAGTTTGATTAAAGAATTTATCGACAGCATTGAAAATAGCTTCAACAGAACCCTTACCATTAGCAATGATAGTTACTTCTTCCTCACCCTCATTGACCATAATAACTTGTGCTGTGATCGTGTCGTCATTATTTGATGTCAGCCTTAAGTCCTTAAAGTGGAAACCTTCAGGATTTTCAACACTAGTCCCTGCTACCAAAGCTCTAATATCAGCATCTGTGATATCGTGTTTTTTATCAGCCAACGATTTAAATTTTGCAAAAAGAGGTGCAACCTCTCCTTCTTCAAAATCAAGCTTCAATTCTTTTAATTTTTCAATAAAGGCATGACGGCCAGATAATTTCCCAAGCGGCAGGGAACTTTTCTTAACACCAACCAATTCAGGCGTGATAATTTCATAAGTGAGGGGATTCTTAAGAAAACCATCTTGATGAATACCGGATTCATGTGAAAAAGCATTGCCACCAACAACAGCTTTATTTTTAGGAACAGGAATACCCGAGAAACGTGATACCATTTCTGAAGTGGTCACTGTCTCATCAAGAACGATAGCACTGGTCGCATCATAGTAATCTTCACGAATATTAAGAGCTACGGCCACTTCTTCAAGAGCTACGTTACCAGCACGTTCTCCGATACCATTAACCGTTCCTTCAACACGTCCAGCACCATTTTTAATGGCAGCGAGGGTATTAGCGGTTGCCATTCCCAAGTCATCATGACAATGAGGGCTGAAAATAATGTCACGGTCAGATTTAACATTTTCAATGAGATACTTGAAAATATGGCCAAATTCTACTGGCGTGGTAAAGCCAACTGTATCAGGGATATTAATATAAGTAGCACCAGCATCTACAGCAGTTTGCACTACCTGCAATAGGAAATCAAGTTCTGTACGTGTGGCATCCTCTGGTGAAAATTCAATCACATCAAATTTTGAGCGCGCATAAGTTACATGTTCCTTAATTACTTCAAGAATTTCTTCTTTGGATTTTTTAAGCTTAAATTCACGATGAATAGGACTGGTTGCAATAAAGACATGACATTGTGGAAATTTGGCATCCTTAAGCGCCTCATAACAGGCATCAATATCAGATTTCACAGAACGAGCCAGACCTGATACAGCAGTCGTTGTCATCGCTGCTGCAATTTGCTTCACAGCTTCAAAAGAGTCAGGGCTAGCAGCTGGAAAACCGGCTTCAATATCAGAGATTCCCCACTTCTCCAATCGCTTGGCAATAGCTACTTTTTCTTTAATCGAAAAATTAACCCCCGGTGTTTGTTCGCCATCACGGAGCGTTGTGTCAAGAAATTCAACCTTACGCATAAGATTACCACCTTCTAATTGAAAAAATAAAGTAAAAAAACATCTCACTCAGAAACCCAAGCGAGATGTTTTTTCTTCCCGCTTGGTAAGCCAAACAGGACTAATGCTTTTGCATTAGCCCTCACACCTCAACAACAAAGCGTCATTTCGTGTAAACATTTGACTTTTTCCTTTCGATGTATGTTGTTAACATCATACCTTTTTTTAGAATGATTGTCAATAGAAATCAGGAAATTTTCTGAAAAATCAAACAATGACTTTTCAATTGAAAATTCTAAAATGAAGTTAGCCACTTAAAGATATGAAAAAACACAGTCTAAGCTAGATTAATGTGTTTCGTTTAAAATACTGGCCACTTTGGTATTGATTAAATCAATGGCAACGAGATTGCTGACACCCTCTGGAACAACAATATCAGCATAGCGCTTGGTTGGTTCAATAAATTGATGGTACATAGGTTTAACAACTCTTGTATACTGCTCAATAATGCTATCTAAACTACGACCGCGCTCTTGCATATCACGTTTAATTCGGCGAATAATACGAATGTCATCATCGGTATCAACAAATAATTTAATATCCATCAGGTCACGCAAACGCTGATCTTCTAAGACAAGAATGCCTTCAACAATAAAAACATCTTGAGGCTCTTGACGATAACTCTTTTCACTGCGTGTATGCTGTGTGTAGTCATAAATGGGAATATCTACCGGACGATCAGCAATTAACTCTTTCAAATGATTGATCAGTAAGTCTGTTTCAAAAGCCAAAGGTTGATCATAATTAATTGTTACACGCTCTTCAAAAGTCAGATGACTCTGATCCTTATAGTAAGAATCGTGTTCAATCATAGCAATTTTAGCATTGGGGAAGTTGGCCAAAATAGCCCGTGAGACACTGGTTTTTCCACTACCAGAACCGCCTGTTACACCAATAATAATCGGTTTTTTTCGCATAATTAAAAGATAGAGACAAAGATACAATCAAAACAGCTCTTGCTAAAAATCCTAATGTCTAAAGGATTGATAAAAATAATCAGGCAGCTTGACCTACTTTAAAGCTAAAGCTCTTTATCTTTAAATTTCCTTTCTTATTGTTAAAAACTATATTCCTATTTATTTTACACTAAATCATGATATAATGAAATAAAAATCTAAAGATTCGGAGGCGACCTATGCTCAAACTTGGTATTATTGGGACAGGATCCATTTCGCATCAGTTTATTGAAGCAGCTCAGCTCAGCCAGCACTATCAATTAACAGCGGTTTATTCACGAAAATTAGAAACAGCAGAAGCTTTTTCTGCACGTTATCAAAATATTGCCTGCTATGATATGCTAGATGACTTTTTTAACGATGCTTTTGATGTTCTTTATATTGCCAGCCCAAATGCCCTTCATTTTGAACACGCCAAATTAGCATTAGAAGCTGGAAAGCATATTATTGTTGAAAAGCCGGCTTTCTCAACTCCAGAGGAGTTAAGCAATATTATCCACTCGGCAGAAAAAAAACAACTGTTCTTTTTTGAAGCTGCTCGTAATTATCATGAAGAATCTCTCCTTCTTATTAAGGAATTCCTATCCCACAAAACAGTTATCGGGGCTGACTTTTCCTATGCTAAGTATTCTTCAAAAATGAAGGATTTACTGGCAGGCAAGCTGCCCAATGTTTTTTCAGATAAGTTTTCAGGAGGAGCTTTAGTTGATTTGGGAATTTATCCTATTTACGCTGCTATCAAACTTTTTGGAAAGCCTAAAAGTGTCAACTACACAGCGACACAATTGGAAAACACCATTGATTTGAACGGCAATGGCAATCTGATTTATCCTGATTTTCATGTTTCCATTAGGGCAGGAAAGAATTACAACACCTTAGAATACGCTGAAATTTATACCAGTGAGGGAACTCTCCGACTGAATCATATTCAAGGAATCAGCTCTGCTATTTTCCAAAAACATGATGGTAGTCGCGAAAAATTAGCCCTTCCTGACATTGAACACCTCATGTTGGAAGAAGCAAAGCACTTTGCTGAAATGATGAACAATAAAAATGAAGTCATTTACCAGACTTGGTTAGAGGATGCTAAAACGGCTAGTCAAATTCTCTATCAGATGCGTCAAAGTGCCGGTATTGTATTTGAGGCAGACAAAAAATGAAAACACAATTTCCAAGCGTTTGGCAAGATAAACTCAGCCAAAAACATTTTTCAGCATTTACGACCATTCAAGAAGCTGCTTTTGACCCTATTAAAAATGGTAAGAGTCTTCTTGGTATCAGCTCCACTGGTAGTGGTAAGACCTTAGCCTATCTTTGGCCTAGTTTACTCACTCTCACACCTAAAAAAGCTCAACAATTACTCATTCTAGCTCCTAATACCGAGTTAGCTGGACAGATCTTTGAAGTTACCAAGGAATGGGCTCAACCTCTTAATTTAACAGCCCAGCTTTTTTTATCAGGTTCCAGTCAAAAACGACAAATTGAACGTTTAAAAAAAGGACCAGAAATTATCATTGGCACACCTGGACGTGTTTTTGACCTTGTGAAACTCAAAAAGATTAAGATGATGAACGTTAATACAATTGTTCTAGATGAATTTGATGACTTACTTGGTAAATCTCAAATTCACTTTGTTGAAAATATTGTGAAACGTGTTCCTCGTGACCATCAGATGATTTATATGAGTGCAACAAATAGCATTGATAGAACATTTTTGGCTGATGATACCCTTGAGATTGACTTATCAAAACAAACGGTAGACACCATTTCTCATTATTATATCACTGTTGCTAAGCGTGAACGTGGAGAATTGCTGCGTAAATTTTCTAACATTCCTAACTTTAGGGGACTTGTTTTCTTTAACAGGCTGTCAGACTTAGGAGCCAATGAAGAGCGTCTACAATTTAGCGGTGCTTCTGCTGTTTCACTTGCCAGTGATGTTAATATTAAATTCCGCAAAGTCATTTTAGAAAAATTCAAAAATCATGAAATCTCTCTATTGCTGGCAACAGATTTAGTAGCGCGCGGCATTGATATTGAGCTTCTCGAAACAGTTATCAACTTTGATTTCCCAAGAGATAAAGATGCATACAATCACCGTGCCGGACGAACAGGACGCATGGGAAAAAATGGTATTGTTGTTACCTTTATTAGTCATCCTGAAGAACTTAAAAAATTGAAAAAATTTGCACACGTTTCAGAAGTCTATCTTAAAAATCAGATTTTACATAAAAAATGAAAACAGAGTTGGTGATTGCTCTGTTTTCATTTTTTTGATAGATTTGTTCAAAAGCCGCCTATTTTTTATCACTTTTCTTAAGCAGTAAAGGGCACGGCTGCTGTTAGTGGCTCGACAAAGACTAACGAGCAAAAAAGAAGGCAATCAATAGAAGAGAAATAGATTTACGAGTAAGCTTAATAGCAATACTAACTAACCTAAATTAGCCAAGACATCTTTCAAATGTGAGATTGCTTCATCAGGCAAAGACAATTTAGGATTTTTTCGATTAAAAGCTTCCAAATATTGCAATCGGATTTTCATCCGTTGGCGGATAATTTTGACATAAGCCTTATCAAAATTAGGAATCTTATAGTGAGAAGAAGAAAGGTACTCAAAACCTTTAACGGAACCAAAAGACTCAAATTTTGCAGTACCATCAACCACTTGTTCAATAACATCCAACGTAGTCTCTTTAGGAATATCTTGTCCCAAATAAGAACCTGTATTGATAATATAACAGTTTACTCCTGATTCAAATAAATGTTGAAACTTAATATAATCTTCCACCAATGGATAGACACGGAAAGGATTAGCATAAGGTTCAATAATTAACGCATCTAAACTGTCAGTCGTATTTTCAGCCGTTGAGCGCGTCGTAACCAAAGTACACCCCATAGTTGAAGCCATAATAGGATCGGTAACCCTAATAAGAGGTGGCAAAGAATCATCCTTCATTATCCAAAAAATGGATTGAATAGGGTGATTAATACGATCTACACGGTTAGGTGTTGAAAAGCGAGACTTAATGGTCCGGCCATTTCCATTTCTGATATCCTCAGTAACAAGGCGAAGATGCCCTTCCTTATCCAAAGCTGCTCCGCAATTTTGAACCGCTACAAAATACTTCTGTTCGCGATGACCAGCTGGATAGTCATTTGTCTTATCAAAATAAGCAGGCTCAAGAGCAATTGTTGAGCCGTCCTCTTCAGAAATAACAAAAGCGTCATCATGCAAGACATCTATCCGATATTTCCCATTATGTTTAGCATGTGTGAGAGTTGACTTGCCAGAACCAGATAGACCAAAAAAGGAGGCCACATAAGGTTTTTGTCCTTCTTTTTCAAAAATTTTCAAACCACCATGACAGGCAACATATTTATTACGATTAGCTGTTCCCCAAGCCAAAGTCAAGGTTGCTTTTTTTAATTCTCCAAAATAATGGAGTCCCAGAATAGCAGCACAATTGTGATTGGTATCAAAATAAACCAAACCATCTGGATAATCAGGATGACTCCACTCTGGATCAGAAAAAATATAAATATCAGTCTCTTCATAGCGTTTTGATTTCTTTAAACGCTCACGATAAGTATCATTAAGAACTTGAAAATTATTAAGCCAAGAGTAGAGATTATTAATATCATCTTGTGGTACCATTAGATGAGCACGTAACATAAAAGCTTCATCAAGCCCTACAACTGCATCTGCGCGATAAAAAGTGCGATGCCTAGCCTGAAAAATGGCTTCACGAATAATTTGAAGAATTTTTGCGTCTTCTTTACTATCCTGTCCAAAAATTCGACGAGCCTTGGCAGTACGTCCAACAATTCCGCCTGAATTTTCCAATAAAATTTTTGCATCTTTCGGAAGACCTAAATCCTCAGCATGAGCAACGGGTGTATCTAAAACAATAGTGTTAGGAGATTTTGCAGCTAACCGATAAGCTTCTGCCAACTCCTTCAAAGGCACCACATGATTTTCGTAAAAAGCAGTTTCAATAGTAGCTTTTAATGCTGAAAAATAAGAATTGTTTTTACGCATTGAATCTTCTGAAAAATGTTGGCGTGTAACCATATTAATTCCTCCCAAATAAAGTATTATTCTTCATTATTATATCATTTTTATGTAAACGCTGTTATTTTAAGATAAAAGAAAAACTCAAAAAACACGTTCCCATTCATGTTAATTATAGCTAGTGAGCAGGTTCTAGGAGTTTAAGAGAGTGAAATGCACATTATGTTCTAGCTGCTTATTTTAAATTTTTTAGAAAATTCTGTCACATCGTCTCATTTCTACAATTGCTTTAAGGTCTTCATTTTACAAAGTTTTTACTTACAGGTCAATGAAAATATGGTATGATAATAAAGGTTTTGTCCCTTAGAAAGGTTTATCATGTCCAAAACACAAGCTTTCAGAAGTCTGATTGCCCTTTTAGGTCTTATCGGCGTCAGCATTCAAATCAAACAATCCGGTTGGGGAATGCTCCTTTATTATACAACTCTTTCAAATGTCATTGTCTTTAGTTTTCTGACCTATCTTGTCATTAAAGAAAAGCGTAACGGTTCTATCAATTCCAATCCTAAGCTCTTACGCCTCAAGGGTGGTGTAACCATGACAATTATGATTACTTTTATGGTCTATCATTTTTTATTAGCACCTAAGGTAAGATCTTACGATTACTACACTATTCGCAATTTCCTTGTTCATTACATTGTTCCTCTTAGTACTATTTTTGATACCTTGATTTGTGATCGTCGCAAAATATATCGTTGGTTTGACCCTATTATCTGGACCTGCCTCCCCTTATTTTACTTTGGTTTTGCGATTATCAATGGACTTCTCTTAAAATGGCCGATCCCTGGTACTGCTGATAGTCCCTTCCCATATTTTTTCATTAATATGAATAAATACGGAGCACAGCAAGTGTTAATCAATGCCTTGGTTATTGCACTACTGTACTTACTCTTTGGCTATATTCTATTGGGAATCAAGCAAATGATTGGTCAAAAGAGGCAAGTGACTGACAATTCCTCTTTGAACATGTCCTGATTTTTTCAATTACACCTAA
>ERZ781271.232-NODE-232-length-10552-cov-233.377060_pt1 | contig 10552 bp, 8 predicted proteins | sample MGYA00375849_ERZ781271 | MGnify/ENA primary metagenome ERZ781271 (study PRJEB29790, sample SAMN06051245) | human gut metagenome | host: Homo sapiens | place: USA: Cincinnati, Ohio | collected 2013-06-10 | study: EMG produced TPA metagenomics assembly of the Gut... | reverse complement strand
AAATTACCGCCATTGTGGCCCAAAAACGACCGGGGCGCTTTAACGTCTTTTTAAACGGCCAGTACGCCTTTCCAGTGGCCGAGAGTGTCTTGATCAAATACCGTCTTTATAAGGGGATGGAGGTCGATCAGAAATTACTGCAGCAGATCTCAAATGATGACCAAGTGGCGCAAGCCTATAATAAGATGCTGGATTACTTGTCCCACCAACTGCGGACCGAACACGAGGTGGAACAAAAACTAGTGGAGATTGACACCCCACCGGAGTTTGTCCCGGTGGTGATGGCCAAGTTGCGGAAAAACCGCTTGTTGGATGACCGGGAGTACGCGGCTGCTTACGTGCGGACGGAGATGAATACCGGCCTGAAGGGACCGGGGGTGATTCGCCAAAAACTTCGTCAAAAGCGGGTGGGCGAGTTTTTAATTGACGACGCCCTTACCCAGTTCACCACGGAACAACAGGTTGAAAATGCCGCCAAACTGGTGCAAAAGCTGGCCAAGCGTTACCTGAACCAACCGGCACGGCGCCGAAGCGAAAAAATCCACCAGGGGGTGCTAACCCAAGGGTACGGCGATGAAGTTTACCAACTGGTGAAGGAAAACGAAATCCCGTCCCAAACGGAGGATCGCCAGGCGGAATTACTGGAACGGGAAGCGGAAAAAGCTTGGCACCGTTACCGCCGGTTTGAAGGTTATGAACGAAAGATGAAGACTAAGCAGGCCCTTTACCGCAAGGGGTTTGACCTCGATGAAATTGATCAGTGGCTGGCCAAGCAAGAAAACCTTAATAACTGATGAAAGGGGTTCCGGACGAAAAGTTCTTTTTAACGCCCTAATTTATTGGTATCATTAGAGAAGTATTTGTAAATAGAATCTATTTACAATGGGTTGCGGTTATCAACAATGAAGTGAAAAATGGGGCGACTAGAGAGCCCAAGTTAATTTGAAATCGAGAGAAACGCTAATGGTTGAAAACATGATTCACATTGATGCGGAACGATTAAACCGCCAATACTTTTACCGGGGGATCAAGCGTCTGTTTGACGTGGTGGCCTCGGCAATCGGGGTGGTGGTCATCAGTCCGGTACTGTTAATCATTGCAATTTGCATCAAAGTTGATGATCCCCACGGGCCGGTGTTTTACACCCAAACCCGGGTGGGGAAGGACGGACACGAATTCAAAATCATCAAGTTCCGCTCAATGGTTAGTAACGCAGATGAGCTCCTCGCCAAATTACAAGATCAAAACGAGGTTGATGGGGCGATGTTTAAAATGAAGGACGACCCCCGGATCACCCGGGTTGGCCGTGTGATTCGTAAGTACAGCTTGGATGAGTTGCCACAGTTAATTAACGTGGTGACCGGATCAATGAGCATCGTTGGGCCCCGGCCGCCACTGGTTTCGGAGGTGGAGCAGTACACGGAGTACGATAAGCAACGCCTCTTAGTGACCCCTGGGGCCACCGGAATGTGGCAAGTGGGGGGCCGAAACGACGTGGACTTTGACGAAATGGTCCGCCTCGACCTAACCTACATTCAAAATCGCTCCGTGTGGTTGGATTTAAAGATCATGCTTGAAACCGTGAAAGTAATGATCAAACCAAACGGAGCCTACTAAAGGAGAACATTGTGCGAGTAAAAGTATTAGTTGCCGCCCACAAAAATTACGAGATGCCGACAGATCCAATGTATCTGCCGGTTTTTGTGGGTAAGGACCTACACCCAGATGTTAACCACACCTTCCAAGGGGATAACACGGGCGATAACATTTCCCAAAAGAACCCGACTTATAACGAGCTAACCGCCATTTACTGGGGTTGGAAGAACTTAGACGTAGATGCCATGGGGTTGGTGCACTACCGCCGTTACCTGAGTCTACGTCACCATAAGTCGCTTCAAACGGTGCTGTCGGAAAAAGAAACCGTGGCGCTATTAGAAGACTACGATATTATCCTGCCATCTAAGCGGAAGTACTACATCGAGACTAACGAATCGCATTACTTACATGCTCACCACCACGAACCATTTGAGGTGATGCGCCAGGTGATACAAGAGCAATACCCAGAGTATGCACCAGCCTTTGAGCTAGTGATGAAGCGGACTTGGGCACACATGTTTAACATGTTCATTATGAAGAAAAAGCCCCTCAATGAGTACTGCACTTGGATGTACGACGTTTTAGCTAAAGTGGAAGCCCAAACTGATATCTCTAACTACTCAACCTACGAACAGCGGGTCTACGGATTCTTGAGCGAGCTACTCTTGGACGTATGGTTGGAGGTCCACCCAGAGTACAAGACCAAAGAAGTTAACTACGTCTTTATGGAGCATACCAACTGGTTGAAAAAGGGTGGTAAGTTTATCCAACGTAAGATCACGGGACACGCATAGGAATTGAAGAATGAAAGCAAGAATAGCTGAAATTTGGCGGGCACCGATTCAGGGGCAGCATGTTTACTTACTGGCCTTCAGTCTATACTTTGTCCCCGCCTTCTTAATTGATTCAACCTATACAACCTTGCTGAGTTGGTCCGAGTTACGCTTAATTACTTACCTCGTCATCCCGTTGCTAATTTTTAAAATTTACGTGATGGATGAATGGCAAGTGTCCGGTAAATTAGTAATAACAGCATTATTGGTTGCTAGTATTATTTCTTGGCGAACGGCCCAGTATCCGGAACTAATGGTAACAATGGCCTTCGTGCTAGGGGCGCGTGGCGTTGACTTTAAACAGGTGGCTAGGTGGTACTTATACCTATCGGTGACTCTATTACTTGTGATTGCCGCCACTTCATTGGTGAATATTGTTCCTAACTTAGTCTATGTTTCTAATCTACGTCCGAACCGCTATGGGCTTGGGATGGCTTATACAACCTTTGTGGCGTCCCACCTGTTTTTCTCGGCACTAGCATATTGCTACGTTCGCTTTGGCAAGCTTAAGTGGTTTGATTACATTGGGATTGCGGTTGTTGCAACAATTGCGATGGTTTATACCGATACCCGGCTAGACTTCTATGCAATGCTGTTGATGATTCCGGTGATGTGGGTCACGCAACGAGCTGCAGAAGGGAAAAGATTCTCAAGGATAATTGCTTCCTTTTGGTGGATGGCAATGCCGGTGTTGGCTGTGATCACGATTACGGCTGCCTACTTCTTTGATGACAGTAACCATATCTACCGGAAATTCAACGAGCTGCTGTCTGGCCGACTAAGTTTGAGTAGAAAGGCCTTCCGGTTGTATGATCCAAATTTAATTGGACGTTTTATCCACGAAAAATCATTTGGTGGTGTGAAGGGGAAGACCTTTGCTAACCAAAACCAAAATGGATTGAGTGCGGACTACTTTTATATCGATTCGTCCTTTGTTCGGATGCTTCTATTATGGGGGTTAATCATCTTCGTGCTCTTTATTGTGATCATGACCTTCATCGCAATTGTTAGCACGGTTCAAAAGGAGTACGCCCTATCGGCAATCGTAATGTTAGTTGCCATCAATTCGATGGTTGAACCACACGCCGTCCAATTGATTTACAACGTCTTTATTCTCGCAAGTATTCCACAGTTAGAATGGGTTTTGAAAAATATAAGGGGAAAGAAATATGGCAATGAAAATATCGCTGAGTAACCTTACTAAAGTGGTCTGGAAGAACATTTTAGTAATCTTGATCTTTGCAGTTTTGGGTGGGGCCGCTGGTGGCTTTTATGCTCACACCAAAAAGCACACTACGTACACTGCGAGCCGTTCCTTAATGGTTGCTCACCGTTATAATAACAGCACGGCTAACGAGCAAGTCCAAGCAGACCTAAGCTTGACTAACACGTACAAGGATATGATTGAAAGTAGTGATGTGGCGGCGGCTGCGCAAAAAGAACTGCCGAAAAAGCTTCGTAAGCAATACAGTACGGAAGACATCTTATCCATGATCAAGGTTAAGACCGTTATGCAAAGCTTAGTTCTCACGGTTTCTGTAGAGGCGGGGAATGCCAAGGAGGCAACGCAAGTAGTTAACGCTGTTGTTGATGCCGCAAAGACCGAATTACCGAAGATTTCACCGTCAACCGGAACAATTTCAACCTTTGCCAAGGCTAAGGTTAAAGACGCCGATAGCCAAACTAGTCCTTCAACAAAGAAGTACCTATTAGCAGGGGTGGCAGTTGGGTTAATCGTTGGGATGGTGTTAGCATTTACTGTGACGACTTGGCGAAACCTTATTTAAAAAACACTTAATAAGCTCTAGATTAGCTACTAATAGATCATAATGGATATTGTTGTAAAGCTTAATTTGGGCTATGATTGTTTAAACTAATTACACGTGTGAAAGGAATATACAATGTCTAAGTACGATTATCTTGTAGTTGGGGCCGGTTTATTCGGTGCCACCTTTGCTTACGAAGCTGCCAAACGTGGCAAGCGGGTGAAAGTGATTGAAAAGCGTGATCACATCGCCGGAAACATCTTCACCAAAGAAGTTGATGGGATCCAAGTGCACCAATACGGGGCCCACATTTTCCACACTTCCAATAAGGAAATCTGGGATTACGTTAACCAGTTCGCAACCTTTAACCGTTATACTAACAGCCCGGTAGCCAACTACAAGGGAACGATGTACAACCTTCCGTTCAACATGAACACCTTCAACAAGATGTGGGGCGTTTGGACGCCGCAAGAGGCAATGGACAAGATCAATGAACAACGCCAAGAAATGGCCGGCAAGACGCCGCAAAACTTGGAAGAACAAGCCATCTCATTGATCGGTCGTGACATCTACGAAAAGCTGGTGAAGGGCTACACAGAAAAGCAATGGGGGCAAAAGGCAACCGAATTGCCGGCCTTCATTATTCGTCGCCTGCCAGTTCGCTTGACTTACGATAACAACTACTTCAACGATGACTTCCAAGGGATTCCGGTTGGTGGTTACACACAAATCGTTGAAAAGATGTTAGCCTCCGATTTGATTGATGTGGAAACGGGTGTGGACTTCTTTGCCAAGCGCGAAGAATACCTGGCTAACTATCCGAAGGTCGTCTTCACCGGAATGATCGATGAATTCTTTGATTACCAACTGGGGGAACTTCAATACCGGAGCTTGCGGTTTGAAACCGAAGAACTGGATGTTGATAACTACCAAGGGAACGCCGTTATCAATTACACCGATGCGGAAACACCATACACCCGGGTGATTGAACACAAGCACTTTGAGTTTGGTAAGGGTGACAAGGATAAGACGATCGTGACCCGGGAATACCCAGCTGACTGGCACCGCGGTGATGAACCATACTACCCAGTTAACAACCAACAAAATAATGATTTGTACAAGCAATATGCTAAGCTTGCCCAGGAAAAGGAAGCCAATGTGATCTTTGGTGGCCGGTTGGGCCAATACCGCTACTATGACATGGACCAAGTACTTCACGCGGCCCTTGTATGCGTAGAAAAGGAGTTTAATAAGTAAGCATGAAAGTGATCCGAAACTATTTGTATAACGCGGGCTATCAGATTCTTTTGATGATTGCCCCCTTAGTGACGACCCCTTATGTGTCCCGCGCCTTGGGTGCACACGCCAGTGGGATCAACACTTATACAAATGGGTGGGTCACTGTTTTTTATTTAGTCGGTCAAATGGGGATTGGCTTATACGGAAACCGAGAAGTTGCCTATCACCGGGATGATAAGCGGGAACGCTCGCGAATCTTTTGGGGCATTGAAGCACTTCAACTGTGCACGATTAGCATCTCTTTAGTTGCCTACCTCGTGGCGGTGTTCTTATTTTCGACAACCTTCCGGGAATACTACCTTCTTCAAACGCTTTGGATCGTTGCCTGTGGGATCGATGTTTCCTGGTACTTCATGGGGATGGAGGACTTTAAAAAGACGGTCGTCCGGAATACAATCGTCAAGTTAATCATGATTGTATTGATCTTTACTCTGGTTAAGACGGAAGCTGATCTTTGGAAGTACATCCTGTTGATTGGGGTTGCCCAGTTAAGCGGAAACTTAACCCTATGGCCGTATCTAAAGTCCAATATCCAGTGGGTGTCACCAAAAGAATGGCATCCCCTCCGACACCTTTACCCCTCCTTACTCCTCTTTATTCCAACGATTACGACCCAAATCTACTTGGTGGTTAACAAGTTAATGCTAGGGAAGATTGGTCAACCAACGGCCTTAGGGCAGTTTGACTATGCGGATCGCCTGGTCAAACTAGTCTTAGCGATCGTAACGGCTACGGGGACGGTTATGCTTCCCCACATTGCCAATAAGTTTGCTAAGGGTGATTTGAAGGGGGTTCGGGAAAGCCTCTACAATTCCTTCGACTTTGTAACGGCGATGGCAGTTCCAATGATGTTTGGTCTAATGGCAATTTCGGAAAAATTCGCCCCGTGGTTCTTAGGGAATGGGTACCAAGATGCCGGTAAGATTATTTTCTTTGAGGCCCCAGCAATTGTCTTCATTGCGTGGAGTAACGTAACTGGTGACCAATACTTGATGCCAATTGACCGGGTTAAGGAGTACACGGTTTCCGTTTCAATTGGGGCGGTGGTTAACGTGATTGCCAACATCCTCTTGATTCCATTTTATTCGGCCAACGGAGCGGCGTTAGCAACCGTTATTGCCGAGTTCAGTGTGATGGCAGTACAGATGAATTTTGTTCGTTCAACCATTCGGCGACGCCAATTGTTTAGAAGTAGTTGGCGGTACTTCTTAGGGGGACTAGTGATGTTCCTCGTAGTTAACCGAATCTGTGACGTAATGACAATGAATATTGTTAACATGGCGATCCAGGTCTTTGTGGGGACGGTTATTTATGTTGCCTGCCTCTTTATTCTTAAGGCGCCGGTGATTGAGCAAGCAAAACAAGTTTTAGGAAAGTAATGTTTTAATATGGAAAAGAAACGCTATCTTTATATCGACATACTGAATTGCATGGCAATTTTCGCCGTTTTAGTCCAACATACTGCCCAGATCGCCCATCAGGGGAATCCAAACGAACAAATTACAATCATTGGAAATATTCTGCAAACGATCTTCCTACCTGCGGTGGGGATCTTTTTTATGAATTCTGGTGCAATGTTGCTAGATTATCGCTATCGTCAATCCACGAAAGAGTTTTTTAAAAAGAGATTCCTTAGGGTCGTGGTACCGTTTTTAATCTGGTCGGTTTTCTACTATTGGTATAGCTACCACTATTATGCTTTCCCAGGGATTTTCCACCGGAATGTTTTTTCCCTACGTGACTTTGTTCAATCATTTGTGGATGATAAGATCAATAGTTTATTCTGGTTCTTCTTTTCGATCATTCAGCTCTACTTGGCCACCCCAGTCTTTGCGGTGTTAGCGAAAAAATATAAAGATATACTTGCTTATGTGGTCGTGGTAGGAGTAGCTTACGGGATTGTGGTGCCTTATATTGCAGCACTCAAGGGTGTTAATCTCAGTAGCGGCAATATTAATGTGCCTCTATTAAATTCGTCGTGGATAACATACTATGTGATGGGCTATCTAATTAAGGAAGATTATCTATCGGATAAAATTCAGATGACGATCATTGCTTTAGGTACTTTAAACTTAGGAATTGATATCTTAAATAATATCTTCGTGAATAAGATTGTTTACTTTAACAACCTAGGAACGATGTTCTATACCTTTGGCCTATATATTTTAATTAAGCGACTTACCAATCATGCCCGATCAGAAAGGGTGACGAAGTTCTTTGCGGTGTTGTCTTCAGCATCACTAGGGATTTACGTGTTGCACCCGCTGTTTATCCAGTTATTTGACTGGTATCTATTCCATGTAACACCAAAGGTATGGGATAGTTACTTTGAGGTATTGCAAAACCCAATTCATATATACGTATACCCGTTTGTTCTCTATCTTGTTATGGCACCGATCGTTTTGCTTATAAAGAAATTAAAACTCATGAAGTACATCTTGCCGTAACCTTTTGCAAGAATGAATATTTCCAAAAGATGTCAAACATTATCGTTTGTTAACAACTTGGGGCTAAGTAAAATTTGCTGAATATAAAGTGTTAAAGTAGATAACAGTGATAAAGAATTAACATATTTAATAAAAAGGTAAGGTCATGGAAAGTAAAAAGCACTATAAGTTATATAAAAGTGGAAAACAATGGAAGACACTCGCCATTACTGCAGCGGTTGCGGTAGCTGGGGTGGTTTCCCTTAACAATGTAACTGCAAATGCCGATGTTACCTCATCTGCGGTTGCAACTGTGGCAGTAGCACAAACTAGCAGTGCCTCCTCAGTAGTACTGGAAAGCAGCACTTCAGCCGTAGCTACGTCGTCAACTTCAGAAGCTAGTGCTGCGGCTTCAAGTGCTGTTGTCTCTTCATCAGCATCCAGTTCTGTAACTAGCGCTACTTCATCCGTGGTAGACGCTGCTAGCGCAAGTACGGTTGCAAGTTCAGCTGACACTGCTGCAACTAGTGCAACGTCAAGCTCTGAAGTGAGTGTAACTTCTGCATCATCAGAAGCAAGTACCGTTAGCGATTCGTCTTCGGTTGTAACTTCTACTACTTCTTTAACAAGCCAATCAACCGAAAGTGCTACAAGCGATAGTGCTGATTCATCAGCAACTTCAACTCAAGATAGTAGCGTAACTTCTGCGGAAGTAGTTACGCGTGAAGTGGCAGCGGTAGCTACGAGCTCAACTAAAAACGGTTGGGTTAGTGAGAACGGTACCTACACATACTACACGAATGGTAAAGTTGCTAGCGGTGAAAACTACTCCTATTTACCATCAATTAGTGGGACTGGCTACAACTGGTACCTAGTTAAGGATAGTGTAGCGTTATCTGGTGTTCAAAAGTGGTATGGGAGTTACTACTACTTTGATCCAACTACTTACTTGAAGTTAGATCACCAAGACTACGTTAAGTCCCAATGGGGGGACTGGTACATGGTGGGTAGCGATGGGATTGTCCAATCAGGGGTTCAAAAGTGGTACGGTAAGTACTACTACTTCGATCCAGTAACCTACTTAAAATTAGATCACCAAGACTACGTTAAGTCCCAATGGGGGGACTGGTACATGGTGGGTAGCGATGGGATTGTCCAATCAGGGGTTCAAAAGTGGTACGGTAAGTACTACTACTTCGATCCAGTAACCTACTTAAAATTAGATCACCAAGACTACGTTAAGTCCCAATGGGGGGACTGGTACATGGTAGGTAGTGATGGGATCGTTCAATCTGGGTTAGTTCAATGGTATGGTCATTACTACTACTTCAACCCAGTAACGTATCTAAAGGCAACTAACACGACGTTTAGTTACAATGGAATGTCATTAACTGCCGATAATACTGGTATTATTACCGGGACTACGACTTCTTCACAATTCCTATTAAAGATTTACCAGGCAACCCTTGATGGTTGGAAGGAATATGGTGTGTTACCATCCGTGACGGCTGCTCAAGCAATCCTTGAAAGTGGTTGGGGGCAATCAGCCTTAGCTACTGAAGCCAACAACTTATTTGGGATTAAAGGATCATATAATGGTCAATACGTTATCATGTCGACTGCGGAATATGGTAGCGGTGGTTACTACTATGTAAATGCAGAATTCCGGAAATACCCAAGTTTCTATGAAAGTGTTGTTGACCACGGATACTTCTTGTACAGTAATAGTCGCTACAGTAACCTGTTACATCAAACTAGCTACGCTACTGTAACTTCGTTATTACAATCTGATGGATATGCAACTTCACCGACGTATGCTTCGAGCCTTAATAATGTGATTACAACTTATGGGTTGCAATCATGGGATACGGCAGCTGGAGTATAGAAACTAATTAACTTATAATCCCCCTAGGGGTAGCAAGCGCCACAATAGTTTGTTATCCTTAAGGGGATTTTAATTTACCTAATTATAAGTAAGGAATTAAATCAATAAGTTGGAAAATAGATAGGGAGGATCAATTATGGGGGAGAAAAAGCAACACTATAAGCTTTATAAGAGTGGAAAATAATGGAAGACATTGGCAATCACTGCTGTAGTGGCTATTGCAGGAGTATTGTCGTTCAATGATGTAACGGCCAATGCTGATGTAACTTCAGCTACGATTGCAGCTACAGAAGTAACACAAACTGGTAGTAGAGTTGGTACATGGTTGGTAGTGATGGAATTGTTCAATCTGGGATTATCAGATGGTACGGGTCACTTTATTACTTTGACCCAACAACCTACTTACTAAAAACTAGTGGTTACGTTGTGTCAAACGGTGTTGCATATATTGCGGGTAGTGACGGGAAACTTACGGCAGTAACGAATGCAGTTAATAGCTACATTCTTAAGAATTATCTAGGTCACGCCGCAATCACATATGATTACGTAATCCCTTCGGATGTTACAGACACCTATAGTGATACCTCAGATGGAAAACCAAACATGATTGTTGTTCATGAGACGGCCGATGATGCAACGATTTGGGAAGAAATTAATTACGAGAAGAATACTTATAAGGATGCCTTTGTTCATGCCTTTGTAGATGGAAATAATATTATTGTTATTTCAAACACTGATCACGAAGCA
>ERZ781271.230-NODE-230-length-10620-cov-12.230005_pt1 | contig 10620 bp, 11 predicted proteins | sample MGYA00375849_ERZ781271 | MGnify/ENA primary metagenome ERZ781271 (study PRJEB29790, sample SAMN06051245) | human gut metagenome | host: Homo sapiens | place: USA: Cincinnati, Ohio | collected 2013-06-10 | study: EMG produced TPA metagenomics assembly of the Gut... | reverse complement strand
AAGTGGATCAGGTGGTAGTTCAGCACTTTGGGTTTCAAAGAGTGATGGAAAACTTCATATTATCCAAAGATTCACATTAATACACGGACCAATTATTATCAGTGATCATAAAACAAATGGCGTTCACGATTTAATAGTACCAAATTATGGTGGTGGTGCAAAAAGTCAATACAAAGTTTTAACTAGTACTGGCGCAAGTTATACAACTGTAAATGATGCTAAAAGTATCGATACACTAGATGGTGTTAAAGGAAAAGCTATCATAGCCAATGATATAGCAAAAGAAATAGCAAATGGACAATCAGGATTAACACTACAAAAGAGATAAGAAATTATATGAGTTATATTAGGTCTTTTATGAATGTAAAAAAATAGATGTATAATGCAGATAAGGGCAAAACCAACTTGTTTGGCCTTGCCCTTACTATAACTATTAACAATTATTATATCAATTTTTCTATTAGCACAAAACTTGAAACATTCTCGGATATTAGGCAATAAAACTAAATTATACATTGTTTATACCGATAAATGAAGTATTTCATAAATTGGTTTCGCTAATAGATTCTCAGGCATAGTTTCATAAAAATAGTATTCTACATACTTCCACTTATCTGGATTATAGATTAACACTTTTCCAGAACACATATCCGTATCAACGGAAAAATTCATAGGCTCCATATGTTGTGTCGGTATTATCTCCTTCTCAATTTCTAAAGCAAATTTTGATCTCTTAAAATTATCTTTCAAATCCAATAATAATGGGATACCAATATTAATTTTCTGCCAACCAAAAGAACCCAAAATATTATCATAAAAACCATTGAAAATAAATTGATTCATTCCATCATTATCTTTCCATAGATATAATGGCGAATATTCGTTAGCTCTTCCTAATTCCTTGTTCCGTTCTGTGATTAGATATGCTTTGAACAGCAAATCTTGAAATCTATCTGTTTTACTTCCATTGTTCGCTACTCGCTGCCGAATACTATTCATATCATAGTCATCTGGCAATAAAATTTTATATTGCATTGCTATCATAATCTATTCCTTCTTTCTCCCTATCAAAGGGAAATGTGCTTGTCAGTTCCTTTTACAATTTTATTATACATGTAATCCGATTGCGTGTATAATAGTTGATAATGATGATTGCTATCACTATCACTGATGGAGGAAGAAACGATGGAAAGTCTAGAACTACGAATATTTAAAGAGGTGGCTTATTCTAAATCAATTTCGAAAGCTGCAGAAAATATGGGTTATGTACAATCGAATATTACAGCACACATTAAAAAGCTGGAAACCGAGTTAGATGCTACTTTGTTGATCAGACATAACAAAGGGGTTATTCTAACAAGTGAAGGCGAAAAACTACTACGTCAAGCAGAGCAAATCGTATCCTTACTGGATATGACCGTTCTATCATTTCGAGAAACTTCAAAATCTTTGAAGATTGGGGCAACGCAAACGATAACGGGATATCTATTACCGCAATGTTTAGTTGAATATCAGAAGGATTTCCCCAATACTTCAATCTCTGTTGTAACAACAAATCAGACTGACATAGAAGAACAACTATCCCATAAACTAGTAGACTGTGTCTTCACAAACAATTCCCATGTGTTTTCACAAGCTAAGCAAATCTTTCGTACAAATGAAACTTTAATGCTTATCGCTCCTAACTCTTGTAAATCACTTGAAGATATTCATAATCTTCCTGCTATTGTAAACCATATCGATTCTTGCCCTTATAGAACAACATTGTTAGACTGGCTATGTTCACAGCAGTCAATAACACCCAATTTAATTGAACTAGATACGGTAGAAGGAATTATCAATATTGTTTCTAAGGGTGGTGGCATATCTCTACTTCCCCAAAATACTGTATTGAATGAGAATCGAATCAATAAATTTTATATTGAAGAATTACAGACCACATATATCAGTATGTGGATTGCAAAAGATAAACTTCCATCTGATTATCTCGCGCTAAAGACCATTGTTCAACGAGTAATTAATAACGGTTACTAAAACGTTTTCTAAAATACATTACAAAATAACAGGATAATGCGAAAAATCACTTACCTCCTACTTACAGCATGTTTTCCATCACGTAACCCTTCAGATAAATCTGTTGCTATGACTGATAATTTATCATCTATGTTTGTGATATTCCTTGCGTAATCAACACTTTGAATCGCATCTTGATGAATATTCTGCGTCATAACCTTAAGCCTTTGCGCATCACTACTAGAGGTTTTCATTGTCCTGTTAATCTCTAATGCCGATGTTTTCACTTCTTGCATAGACTCGTTTATCCGTGTAACACTAGATACTAATCCTCGCATCATTCTTATATTTCCATCAATCGTTTCTGACACAATATCTATTTTTCTACTCATCTGATTTGTAGAGTCTATTGTTCTATTCATGCTTTCTTTGCCTTCATTTGCCGCCATATATATCTTATCCACAAAGTTTCTCATTCCCTCTAGATTCTTCTTCGTATCATCCGATAAATTTCTTACTTCATCCGCTACGACTGAAAAACCTCTTCCCTGTTCCCCTGCGCGGGCTGCTTCTACAGATGCATTCAATGCCAAGAGATTCGTCTGAGTTGCTATTGCCTGAACACTATCAACAATTTTCCCAACCTCTGTTGTTAATTCTACGAGTTGTTCGATTTTTAAATTCATATGAAAGTTATCATTAATTACATTTTCCTTTATTTCACTAACTTCTTGTAATAATATAACACTGTCGTTGTTTTTATCGGCAAAAATCTCAGACTCATTCTTGAGCGTATCCAGTGTATTAGCAACCACGTCTATTGTTTCTGTTACTTCCTTCATTGTTACATTGGTTTCTTCAACAATTGTAGAATTAGACTCACTTACTTCTTCCATATTACTTGCAAATTCTATTAGTTGATCTGACATATGCGTCAATTTCATAGCAAAAGAGCTAATAGAGCTCGCTACCTCTAATACCTCTCTTGTAGTAACAGACATTTGCTTTTCATGTTTCAATAGTTTATTAAATTGATCAATCACCCTGTTATGAATTCCATACTTACTTTTTGGGCATGACATCTCTTTACCTTCCAATGTCCCCTCAACATACTCCATAATACCGTTCATCTCTGAATAATAGTTGTTTTTTTGAAATAGCATACGATCACTCCAGTTTTTTCTTTTTTTATGGAGAAGTCTTTCGAATAGCTCCATTTATTTTCTATATATTAGCAAATATTTTATTATGATTCAGTAACCATATCACGGAATTCTTTTTAAACTCTTTTAAACTCTTTTTAAATTAACATTGTTAAAGTATTGATTCATTAAGTAAATAAATTCCTACTATCCCATACATGACAAAAGGCAAATAGAAATTTAATTCTATTTGCCTCTTGTTTATCTTTATCTAATTATATTCTAGAACTTTTCTACCCAAGCTGTAAAAGCATCAACATACGATTTCATGAAGTTCTTAGTATCTTCATTTACAAGATTTCCTTTATCATCGAGCAATCCCATTACATTTCCGATATATGCTTCTGGCTGTTGCAATGGATATACATCCAAGAAAGCAAGAGTTTGTCTTAAGTGATGATTTGCTCCGAAAGCGGCAATTCCACCCATTGATACACTTACAATTCCTGCTGGCTTATGTGCCCATACATTTTGTCCGTATGGTCTAGAAGCTACATCTAATACATTCTTTAAAACTGCTGGTACGGAACGATTATATTCCGGTGTAAAGAATAGATACGCATCTGCAGCTTTTACATCTTCTCTTAAACGTGTCCAAGATGCAGGAGGATTATCCTCTAAATCCTGATTAAACATATCAACATCACTAATATCTATAAATTTCGCTTCATACTCTGCCGGTATCAAGGATGCTACATAATTTGCAATTGATTTGTTAAAAGACTCTTTTCTTAAACTTCCTACTATTATACCTATTGTTTTTTTACTCATAATTTTTTCCTCCTAAATATTTTTGAATAATTATGCTAGTATTGCTCTGAGTCTATATACTCCTATAATCATGTGCAATACTTACATTAATGGTTTTATATTGTTCCGGATTCCACATTATATGAAATCATTGTTATATCTTTAAACTTTGGAAAAGGCTCCTTATTATATGCCTACGTTCTTGTCTGCTTACTATCAAGTTATCTTGTGATAGCTTCTACAAGATAACGTAGGTTTATTCATGATTGCCTAATCCATCTAAAATATTGGATAAATGCAAGGATCCTAACTCTTCTTCAAAACTTGACTGGATTTTTTCGTTGACATGTTCTAAGACACATCCGATTTTAGCTCCTACAGGACAAGCTGTATTGGTGTCCGAATGTATAGCAAATAGATCTTGCCTATCTTCCACCGCTTTAAAAATCTCCAAAAGAGATATTTCTTCTGGGTTTTTCATAAGTCCAGTTACACCAATTTTGGTTTGAGTTTGGATAAGTCCAGCTTTTTTCAAACCAATCATCAACCGTCTAACAAGAGCTGGATTAGTATTTACACTCTCTGCAATATAGTCTGAGGTAATACTTTTTCCTTTTTTTGAGGCAATAAGGCTTAAAATGTGAATACTTACAGCATATTTTGTTGAATACATAATTATTATCTCCTCTATTTGTTACCATTATAGTTACAAATATAATATTTGTCAATAAAAACATTATAATTTTTTCATTCCCGCTGTTTTATATTATCCATAAGGGTAAGGTTGACTCATATCCACCAGCTCCAGATGGTATAATAGATCACTTCGAATCATATTCATATAAAATAAAGTAATTAGAAGGATGAAGTTAGATGCTTAAAGTTAAAGTTCATTTACAACCCCTGATTCGTAATATCAATTTACCTACTGTTTTAAAAACAACTATACTTCCTGGAGACTCTATTGAAAGGCTATTTATTGCTACACAGATCGGTGAGATCTTTTATATTGGAAATGGAGTTATAGAGACTTTTTTAGATATCCGCTCACGAATCATTGAACTAGGTACTTCTACCGGTGGATATGATGAACGAGGATTGTTAGGTCTAGCGTTCCATCCTGAATTTAATAAAAACGGGCTATTTTACCTTCATTATTCATTAGCAGGAACACAAGGTCCAAGTGCTCTTCCCAATTCATTTCAACCTAATCCGTGCGACCCTAATACTTTAAACCTCAAATGGACAAATAGAGAAACACTATATAATCATATTGATACTGTTGAAGAATGGATCTTTAAACCCAATGGTCAATCTAGTAGAAATAGGTCATTACTTAATATAAGAAGACCATTCTTAAATCATAATGGTGTGAATAACTTAAACTTTTCACCTGAAACCGGAAAACTTGTTTTAACAACCGGAGACGGAGGGTCAGGGTATGATCCATTTAATCTAAGCCAAGACGATATGGAAATCGCAGGAAAAATAATTGAAATTGATGTTGATAAGAATACAGCAGATGATAATCCTCCTGTTGTTACACGTTTTGATGAACTTTCAAAACCATTTCAAGAAATACTTACGGTAATTGCCAAAGGGGTACGCAATATACCGGGAATCTCCTATCAACGGTTTTATGATCAGTATATCAAATATGTAGGAAATGTCGGACAGGATCTAGTAGAGTCGATTTTTTCTTTCCATCAATATAGACCAATACCGGTTACTGAACTTGTTCAAGCATCTTTAATGAACTCTGTCCCTGACATGGAAGGCTTTATTAACCTTGGCTGGCGAGGTTGGGAGGGGGATTTACCTACCTGTATAATAAGGAGTTGTGCTGAAAATTCAGAGTTAGATATGGAAACCATTGCTTATTACGACGAAACAGTAACAACTTCTGTGTTACGACTTTTTCCTCTTACCTGTTATTATCACAAAGATTCTCGCCCTGATAAATTCGGAGCAACTGCACTAACAGGTGTTCAACCCTATATGGGAACTGCAATCTCTACTTTAACTGGAAGCATCTTGTTTACAGATCTAGCCAGGGACGAAGAATCTCCACCTCCAAACAGAGGGGTTTTGGCTTACACTAATGTCCGATCCGATTGTAAACTAAATGATTTCAGTGTTATTGAAACGGATTATGATTTCGGGACTCAATCGTCTTATTATGTTAGTTTGGGAACGAATATGGATCAAACTAGGATATACTTAGGAGTTTATAGCTCTATGAATGTCTCTAATTTTAACCAAGGAACTATTTTTGAGATTATTCCTTAATAGGTCTCTTTATAAAAACATATAAAGTTATTCTATATAATGATAGGGGGGTATATTATTAAAAATATAAATGTCATTCGTTTTGTTTGTGTCGGAGGAATGTTAACAGCCTTAACTGTACTATTCCAAGCAGCTCCTGTATTCCTGCCTGCTATTGGATTAGTCTTAAGTCCATTCAGTACGCTCCCTATTGTTATAGCAGCTGCCTCAAATATTTTACTTGGTGTTTCAGTATTATTTTCTTCCGCAATAATTCTTACATTAGTAAGTGTGCAGGAAGCACTCATCCTCCTTTTTACCACCGGGTTGTTAGGCATCGTTATGGGTGCATTGATTACTAGGAAGGGATTACTATTTTCCATCTTTTTTTCAGGTCTGTCACTATTTCTTGGAATGATATTTTTAACCTATATAGTAGGTGTTCCGGCATTTGTGGAATTAGCTAGTTCATTATCTACTCTTATTACACTATTTGCATTTTTCATATTTTCACTTGTCTACGCTAGTATATGGAATATTGGCCTCAAGAAATTTATAAATTATCTAAAAAAAATAATAATGGAAGGGCAATGATCTTCCGCTTATAATAACATGTAATACTATAATTTATCTAAAACAGGTGCCAATGACAAACCATCGGCACCTGTTACAATTCTGAAAATCTACCGCTTATTAAAAGCTGATTGATTCGCTCACTAACAGCCTTTCTTTCTTCATATACCCATTCTTCTTCAAATGGAATCTTAAAATTCTTAGCAAAGGAATAAAACAGATTAATCTTCTGATAATAGATTTCTAAAGATTCTAGGCTCCTTCCATCTTCTATTGGTTTATATATCACTTCATTTTTTCTTATAAAATACTGTTCTACATAATCTATAAAAGTTTCGAATACTCGTTCATTGTGCACATCAAACGGTAACCTCATAAGTCTCCACTCTACTTCTTCTTCTAACTTATATCGCTTTATGTTATCAAGAATTAAAACATAATCCCGTATATCCATCTTATTATATAATGGTACTTTGTCTTCCCTTGTAGCCCAAAGCGCTAATTTATCTCTAAGTGGTAAACCTTTGATTTTTAGCAAAACTTCACCCGGGCCTACTACTGCCTCTATTAAAGGATCATCCCTTTTCTCGATATTTCTTTTCATAAACTCATATTGACCTTTAGTAGAAGCTACATATCCTATCTCATATATCCCCTTTCTGCCAGCTCGACCTGCAATTTGCTTTATCTCTTGTGACGTTAGCGTGCGAATTTCATCTCCATCAAACTTCTTGCTATTCATAAAGATGATACGTCTAATTGGTAGATTTACTCCCATTCCTATGGCATCTGTAGAGACTAAAATCTTATTCTTTCCATCGATAAAATCACGATATTGTATCTTTCTAACTTCTGGAGGTAAATCTCCATAAATTATGCTGGTTTCTACCTTATTGTCTTTGAACATCTTAGCTATCTCTAACACTCTTTTCTTCGAGAATACAATAAGCGCATCCCCTTCTTTTACTTCTTTCATATCAAAAGGCTTCTCTTCTATCTGTAGTGGCACATTTCTTACATATTCCTTAATCTCATACTTATCCTCACATGACTGTAGGATTTCTTCTAATAGCTTCTTCGCATTCAATGCACCACAAACATGAATTTCTGGACACTTAAGTCCTAATAACGCTCTAGTCCAAGCAGCTCCCCTTTGGTTATCTCCTAACATTTGAATCTCATCAATCACTGCGACTTTGTAATTCTGGTCTATATTCAGTTTTTCCACAGTACAGCTCTGGTGTTTTGCACCTTCGATTATAATTTCTTCTTCACCTGTCACCAAATTACACGCAACATCACTTTCATTCAATCTCTCGAAAATCTCTAATGCTAGAATTCTTAGCGGTGCTAGATATATCCCATTGTCACTAACTTTTAAGCGTTCGATAGCTTCATAAGTCTTTCCAGTATTAGTTTCTCCAAGATGTAGATAGACCATTCTTTTCATACGTCTCGCTTCGATATAATCATCCTTTGGATTATCCGGGATATATAGGTCAAAATCATCTGCTACTATTTTAGGAATATGAGATGTCACAAGTACAGTCATAATTCCTGACTTAACAAAATCATCTGAGTTATCTCTAACAATCTCATCGAACACAAAATCCGTTTTATTTTTCCTATTATAATCGTCAAGAAGACGGATTGATATATCGTCTAAAAGTTCACGATATTCCTCATAAACTTGTCCATAACCTTTTATATTCTCTCCTTGCATCTTTGTCATGGCTTTTAATTTTTTCCGAATTGCTGCCTCATGACTCCATAAGTTAGCCGTCTTTGTATTCGTCACAATTTGCTTCATATTATTAAGTTGCTCTTTAAAGATTAGTAGTTCTCTGGCTTCTTTGCGATTCTTCTTCAAAAATTACACCCACTATTCACTTTCTAGTATCATAAATTATACTACCATTTTATTACCTGAATAATATCAATGCTCACTTTTAATTATACTATATAATTTTTCAAAAACTCGAACATTATACATATTGATTAGAATAAAAAGATGCGAAAGTCCATTTTCTGCCAGACCAGAAAGTACCACCATCCCCATGCCTTCTACAAATGGGCAAAGGAGATGAAGAATGTAATTAAGGCGATCGAAAAGCATGGTATATAATAAGCTTTAGATAGCCCAGATACGGAACGGTTATAATCTAGTGTACCCTTACAAATTCAAATCTGAATAAAATTCTATTACCTGCAAATAATAATTTTATTAATATTATAAGTATGGATATTAAGAAGTAGTCCGTTTACCACCAAACTCGGCAATAATAAAAATAAATTTTTTATGAAAAGGAGTAATTTATATGGACCGTGAAAAACTCATAGACCAAGTAAAAGACGAGTATGCACGAATAGCCTCTTCTGCATCCCAACAAAATCATATCCAATCCACAACTAAACTAACACCTGAAGCCTATTACGAAAAATTGTTAAGTAAAACTATTGACGAAATTAACCAAGGAACCTTTGACGATTTCAAATCTGGGGAAGAAATAGTATCTGCTATTGCAAATGACAAAACATTGATTTCAAATTAGAATCAAGTACTTTCTGATAATAGTCAGACATGGAATTGTATCCAAGTTTGGCTATTATTTATTCGAAATCTCCTGATTACCACTAACTTTAACATTTTAGAATTCCAACTACGGTTTCGTAACTTGCAGGCTTTGCGAACACACACATCATTTCCTTTACATCAGCTTCACTCATAACTCTTTTCTGTATTCATATAATATTCTCTTGCTTGTTATCATTGGTAACGCATGGTAAATATGTTTTATCATTTAGAATTTTTATTTTTGATACAAATCAGATACATTTGAAGAATATACTTGTGAATGCAAGATAGATAAAACAAAATATCAAATAAAAAGTTTATATGGAGGAAAGAATATGAATAACGAAAAATTATTATTAGCACCTGAGGTGTATGTATGCAATTGATAGAAAGGGATGAATACATAAAAACACTAATTACGGAAAAAAACAGTAAAATCGGAAAAGGAATTATTACTGTCATTTTCTTATTCGGCGCTTCCTATTACGCGCTACTAAACAACTGGCCAGGAAGTTGTTTCTGTTTTTTAATTGCTGGACTTGCTTCTTTGTTTGTAGCATATGGTAAAGAAGGGATTAAGAAAATTTTTGTACCAATAAAGGGACGTCACAAGATTCGTACTATTTTCAAATTTTATCTTCTTTCAATAATTACTTCATGCATAGCAGTACTGATACTAAAGCCAATAACAGAATTAAATTCAAATCCTATAATGGATGGCTTTAACTATATTGAGCTTATTAAAACGATTCCTGCGCTAATGGGAGAAGAACTATTTACGGTCTGCATATTGCTTTTCACTGGTGCTGCGGTATACCGTAAAACGGACAATCAAAAACTTGCAATTATTATTGGTGTGGCAGTGTCTACAATTCTTTTTGCAGCACTCCATATACTAACCTATCATAGTGTTGCACAAGCACTTATAGGGATAGGACTGGTGCGTATTCCATTTACACTCGCTATTCTTAAAGAAGACAGCATACGCGGTGGTTTTTATGTTCATATTGCCTATGACTGGACGATGTTTATTTTTAACCTACTATAATTATGCATATGAATTGATGTGGACAATAAAATAAATATGAATGAAAAGGCGTGAGGAAAAGTTTAAACAAAAGCTAATGCATCTTTAGAAAAATTAATTATGAAAGAATATGATATTCCTAAAGAATATTTAAACAAAACAACTTACTACTACAACTATGTGGATTTAAATGATGATGGAAAGGACGAAAT
>ERZ781271.221-NODE-221-length-10793-cov-12.694543_pt1 | contig 10793 bp, 10 predicted proteins | sample MGYA00375849_ERZ781271 | MGnify/ENA primary metagenome ERZ781271 (study PRJEB29790, sample SAMN06051245) | human gut metagenome | host: Homo sapiens | place: USA: Cincinnati, Ohio | collected 2013-06-10 | study: EMG produced TPA metagenomics assembly of the Gut... | reverse complement strand
TTGTGAAAAAGATCTGGGAAATTATTATATGCACACCCTAAAATAAGGCGCTTACTAATTTTCATGCAAATTTTGCATATGCAAAGAAATATTTTAGTATTTAAATTTTGTTGCGCTTTATAATACTATATATAGTAAAAAAATACTATATATGTAAAAATACATGTACAAACATGGTGAAATATGGTAATGTAATTATATAACTATTAATTACTTATCTTAAGGAGGACTATTATGAAAAAAAGAATTATTTCTATTTTACTATCAGTTGTATGTTTGTCTAGTGTTATAACACCAGCTTCAGCAAATGCTAAAGTATTTGATTCCAAGATAAACTACACTACACAAACTTCGGACAATGAAAACGAAGTATCTACAAAAACTAATTTCAATTTTATACAAACATCAGATCTTAGTAGTGTAGAATATACATATGAAGAAAACAATAAATCATATTTAGTTAAAGAAAATGCTAATTCTGATTTGACTAGAATTAATACTGAAATTTATGAAGTTAATAATGATTCTAATGTATTAGTAGACAAGTATGTAACAACTTTGGAAGTAAATGATAGCTTGTTAACAATTACCAAATATGTTGATAATTATACAATAAGTGATGAAATCAATATAAATGAAGGTTATATGAACGTAAATAATATTAACTCTCGTGCTTCAGGAACACATACTGGAGGTTTACAATATGATTATATAAACCATAAATATTATACTCTTTGGTTTGATACAGGAACTTCAAATGGTACTAACAAAATTACTAATTATACATTGACAGTGATTATTGCTGTTCTTGGAGCAACAAGTGGTACCGCAGGTGCTGGTCTTGCAGCAGTTGCTCAAATAATATTAAATGAGAAAATGCCTATAGTATATTGGACAAAAAAAACTCAGGAATTATGGGAAGTAACATATCCTGGAAGACAGTATATAGGCTGGGCTGTTGGTGTAAAAACATATACTACTTTTTATAGTGATAGTAGCAGAACTAAATCACTAGGAACTGAAACAGATGTATATCATGATCCTGTATATTGGCCATCAGACATGAACTGGTAAAGGAGTTTTATGAAAAATAAAGTTCTAAAAGGTATAAAAGAATTAGCTATTACAACTGCAATAATATTAATTATACAATTTATATATAGTTGTTTTAGTCAAACATCTATGTTTACTAAATCTAATCTTATATTTGTAATATCTTATATCATTGCATATATATTATTTAAAATACTTTTTCAGCATAAAAATGACTAAATATAATTATCAAAATGTATTTAAGAAATAAGAAAGAAGTCTTCCTATTGGTAATGTAGCTAATCACAAGACCATAGAGAAGACTTTTTTTACTGTTGAATATGAGTTCAACAAAAATGCTAATTGGGAGTTTTATGTAGTGTATATGATAGTAATTTGCAAGTGCATAAATTGCAAAAGTCAAAGATGACTTTTGCAGTGGGATCTAATTGAAAATGATGTTGTACAATCTCGCAAAGTCCATTTATGTTTTTCCTCATATCTGATTTCCACACGCCAGGAATACGGAGTAATTATTATAATTAAACAAAGGGTTTCACCGCCTTTATTACATTTACTACCAAATCCAGTGAAGTAGTATCACTAATACGCATCTTGCAGATGCCTATTTCTAATAAGAGATTAGAATTCTGAATGGTTACACTTCTTTTCTCTGGTACGTCAGGAGCGGGCTTATTTTTCTTATCTTTAACGGCAACGAACTTCACAGACTCTTGAGCTGGATTTGATTTTTGCAACCACTTATAAAACGTCTGATAGGCGATTCCTTTTTCTTTGCACCATAATGTTTTTGACTTGCCGCTTGAGAGGAAGTCTTTGATTAATGCCTCTTTTTCAGCATTTCACCATACTTACTACCTCCATAATAATATGAACGTAGTATACTATACTGGCTGTCATTGCTGTAGGTGTACTTCAGTTGACGCAAAGAGGAATAGTAAATGCCAGAGTGGAATGATGAATATATGAATATTTTGCATTGTTACACGGATAGATTAGTTCAGATTAAGTGTGATGACGTACTGATGAAATATTTGGCGCTTCTGGGGAATGGAGCGGTAGCATTATCAAAATATATTAAAGACAATTATAAAAAGTATAGGAATAAGAATCTTGATATCTCTGTAGATTCATTAGCAATTGAGATATTAGCTCATGCCTATATTGATAAGTTTGCGAAAACAATAGAGAAGATAAACAATAAAATTACGAAGAATGATAAGAATGAGATTATACAGGTTATGGAGAAAATTAAAGATCGTACAGAGATTATCGACTGTGGAGAAAAAGCTATTGATTCCAATCGTATTGTCTGGGATATGCTTAAGCCACTATCTCAAGTAATCTATACTTTACTAGGTAAGAATGCGTAAGTTTGTTGAGAGAATTAAATAGTTGAAGATACTTTTCAACTGAGATGAATATTGGGTAAAGAATAATACAATCTACAGTAAATAGGAATACTGTAGATTGTATTATTGTTTTATAATTTAGAATTGAAACGTACCCTTCAGTCCTACCCATACTTGATCTTTCTCGCTAAGGTTCAACGCTGTACCATCTTCTAACTGATATCCCTCAGCAGAGGCAGTTCCTTTGTATTCGCCAATCACTTGTGGCCAAGTAATTCCGATCTCTGGATCGTTCCATGCTAGACCACCCTCATCACCTGGGTGATAGAAGTCGGTACATTTGTAACAAAATTCAGCGATGTCGCTTAATACTAGAAAACCATGAGCAAAACCTTCTGGTATATAGAATTGTTTTTTATTTTCTTCTGTAAGCTCAACGCCGAACCATTTACCGTAAGTCTCACTGTTGCTTCTTAAATCGACAGCAACATCGAATACAGATCCTTTGACAACTCGAACCAATTTTCCTTGTGGATATTCTTTCTGAAAGTGTAATCCACGAAGTACTCCTTTGACAGAACAGGATTGATTGTCCTGCACGAAGTGCATGGTAAGGCCAGCTTCCTCCATATCTTTTTGATTATATGTCTCCATAAAATATCCTCTAGCATCACCGTGAACTGTAGGTTCGATAACACAGAGTCCCTTGATGCCGCCGGCATCCTTTTCTATTTTGATTTGTCCCATTATATATTCATGCCTTTCATAATCAGATTTATTACATAGTATCGCTTATTTTATTTATAAGCGATTCACCTGGGAAGTAAGATTGCAACCTAAAGGATTTATAGAATCTCTTTTAGATATCGATTTAATGCATCCTTCCAAGTTGGAAGAGGGGTAAAACTTTGGTCTATAAGCTTACTCTTATCAAGTCTGCTATTATAAGGTCTGGCAGCTTTGGATATTCCGTATTCGGCGGTTGTGGCAGGAGATACGGTTAACCTCTCTTCTGAATATTCACTATGTCCTAATGCGGCAGTTTGATGAAAGATTTCTTTTGCAAAGTCATACCAGCTGATGTACCCACCTTCATTGGTAGCATGGTAGTTGCCATACTTGTCTGTTTCAATCATATCTACTAGTAGCCTTGCTAGATCGTAGGTATACGTTGGTGTTCCAATTTGATCACTTACAACCGTTAACGTATCATGTGATTTCCCTATTTTAAGCATTGTTTTGATGAAGTTGTTTCCATTCTTTCCGAATACCCAAGCGATTCGTACAATGAAATATTTATTGAGTAACTCCGCTACAGCCAGTTCACCTTCTAACTTGCTTTTTCCGTATACATTTAAGGGGTTATAATCCTTGCAATCTGGTTGCCAAGGTTCTGTTCCCTGACCATCGAATACGTAATCCGTAGAGAGATACATCAGTTTAATATCTAATTCCTTGCAGAGTGTTGCGATATGTTTTGTTCCGGTTGCATTTACGAGATGGACTTTTTCTTGATTGTCGATATCCTCGGCAGCATCTACAGCAGTCCATGCTGCACAGTGAATGACTGCATCTGGATTTACTTTTTTGACGCCACTTTCAACAGAAGAATAATCGGTAATATCCATTTCTTCAATATCAACACCAATTGCCTCATGATTTCGTTTGGTTAACTCATTAACCACATCATGTCCGAGCTGTCCTTTGACGCCTGTTACAAGTACTTTCATTCTATAACCTCCATAGTTAATCGCCTAAAGATTTGCTAAAACTTCGCACTAAAACGTTCATTTAGAGTAGGTAATTGTTATATTCATAAGAAAATTATCTGAACACGTCAGTACTTGATTTCGCAGCGTGAAATCTTAGTACTGTTACGTGTGAAGCTAAGCGAGAGCGGGTTTTTCGTTGGATATAGCAGTTAATTACTTTTCGAAATCTTCAAGTGCGAAGCTTAAGTAACCAACTTATCGATTGCCATACATCGTTTCATAATAGTTCTGGTATTCACCAGATAGTATGGTTTCCCACCATTCCTTATTAGTAAGATACCACTGAATTGTCTTTTTAATACCATCTGCGAATTTGGTCTCTGGAAGCCATCCTAACTCTGTATGAATCTTTGTTGGATCAATGGCATAACGCATATCATGTCCTTTACGGTCTGTAACATAAGTAATTAGGCTTTCTGGTTTACCTAGTTCTTTACAGATGATTTTAACAATATCAATGTTTGTCATCTCGTTGTGTCCACCGATGTTATAGACTTCTCCAACACGTCCCTTGTGAATAATTAAATCAATGGCTTTGCAATGATCCTCTACATAGAGCCAATCACGAACATTTTCACCTTTGCCATAGACAGGAAGTGGCTTGTCATTCAATGCATTGGCTATCATAAGTGGAATCAATTTCTCTGGAAAATGATATGGTCCGTAGTTGTTGGAGCATCGACTGATGGTAACAGGAAGGCCATAAGTTCTGTGATAAGCTAATACCAATAGATCAGCAGCAGCTTTTGAAGAACTATAAGGGCTACTAGTATGGATCGGAGTTTCTTCTGTGAAGAAGAGGTCCGGTCTGTCAAGTGGCAGATCACCGTATACTTCATCGGTTGATACTTGATGATAGCGGGTAATACCATATTCCCTACAAGCATCCATTAAAACAGCAGTACCTTTGATATTCGTGTCTAAGAAAACTTCTGGATTTTCAATGGAACGATCCACATGGCTCTCTGCGGCGAAGTTTACGATAATATCTGGATGTTCTTCTTCGAATAGTTGATAAACAGCTTCACGGTTTGTGATGCTCTCCTTCACAAAGCAAAAATTAGGATTGTCCATAACGGGGTTAAGAGTGGATAAGTTCCCTGCATAGGTAAGGCAGTCAAGACAAACAATACGGTAATCTGGGTATTTCTCTAACATATGGAAGATAAAATTGCTTCCTATAAATCCGGCACCACCGGTAACGATAATAGTCATAGTTGTGATCTCCTTATATTCTTTATTGTTAATTTGGGCTAATTGTATAGCTCTTTGCAGTGTTGATAAACATCATAAAAAACAGATATGTTATCGACTTGGAGAAGAGTTTCTTATTAAACCTTAGCGTAAGATATCTAGATATTTCCCATCAAGAACGTCTTTTAAGTATTGTCCGTACTGGTTTTTTTTCAATACTTCGTATACTTCAAGGACATCTTCTTTCGTAATCCAGCCATTTAGATAGGCGATTTCTTCTAAACATGCTATTTTACGATGTTGGTGAGATTCTATTGTTTTCACAAAATTCGTTGCTTCAACCAGACTTTCATGAGTTCCGGTATCTAACCAAGTAAATCCTTGACCAAGTAATTCCACGTTCAAGTTATTGTTTTCAAGATAGATACGGTTTAGATCTGTGATTTCAAGTTCACCACGTGCACTTGGTTTAAGATTCTTAGCATATTCCACTATACGGTTATCATAGAAGTATAAACCAGTTACACAGTAATTACTCTTTGGCTTTGCTGGTTTTTCTTCAATAGAGATTGCCTTTCCGCTTGGATCGAATTCTACGATACCAAATCGTTCGGGATCATCTACATAGTATCCGAATATCGTTGCTCCTTTTCCTTGCTCCGCATTCTCAACTGCAGTTTGAAGTCGCTTATTCAAACCATGTCCGGAGAAGATATTATCTCCAAGAACCATGGCAACGGTATCATTACCAATGAAGGATTCACCTATAATAAATGCTTGGGCTAATCCATCTGGACTTGGTTGAACGGCATAAGATAGATGTACGCCAAATTGGTGACCATCTCCTAAGAGTTCTTCAAAACGTGGGGTATCTTGCGGTGTAGATATGATCAAAATATCGCGGATGCCAGCATTCATAAGGACTGACATTGGATAATAGATCATAGGTTTATCATAGATTGGAAGTAACTGTTTTGATGTTACCATGGTTAGTGGGTACAAGCGTGTGCCAGAACCTCCGGCTAAGATGATTCCTTTCATGTGTTTTCCTCCTTGTATTTGGTATATATATTATTCAATTGCGAAACTCTTTGTAATGTCGATAAACATATCAATGTGTTTTATGTCTGCCGTTACAATTTGCCGAATTGTGATTACGTCACATACAATGCTTTTTATTGTATGGGTGAGTAACACAATTTTAGGAGAATTGTAGTAGGCAGCCTTAAAACACAGATATGTTATCGTCATGGAGAAGAGTTTTGCAATTGCCTATGGTATATACATAGTATAAAAGGTGACGCTAGGTCACCTGCAAGTACTTTTTTCTCTTTTTATAAATTATTTACTTTTTACATAAAAAGATACCTGCTTCTTTCGTAATGTGGAATATGGTATCTGTTTGTTTCTTAACAAAAGAGCGAAATTCCTTGTAATGATCTAACAGGTACTGATTTTGGTTACCATGACAGGAGAGAATATAGGAGATTAAAGGCTCACAATCTGGAACGCGTAGGGAATCTTCATAGGTTTTGCTAGCCACTTCTGAGAAATAAGGTGCTAAGAGATCCATACCATTTTCCAAGCCGAAGCTTTCATATAGCTTGTCTGCGGAGAGAACAATTCGATCGTCAAAACGTTGTACCAATTGGTTAACCTCTACCATATGGTTTTTTCCATATGTACTACACAGGAATTGTCCGCCTGCTTTCAGGACCCTTTGTACTTCCTGACAGACCTGAGGGATATTCTCGCAGTAGAATAATAGATGATTGGCAATGACTAAATCAAAGCTTTCTGAATCATATGGAATCTGCCTACAGTCAAACTGTTGAAAGGAGAACCTTGTATCTTCAGTACCAATGGTGCGCCGTGCATCACGAAGCATACCATCAGAAAGATCTGATAAGGAAATGGTAACATGCTTTGGTAACAGGGAGAGATTACTTGTCCAAAGTGTGCCATCGCCACAACCGATTTCTAGGATCTTCATTCCGGATTTAATATGACACTGTTCATAAACCCATGGGAACCAACCTTGTTTATTTTGTGAATATAAGCTGTGAAGGTTGATTCTTGCAGAGATATTAGAGGCATTTTGATACTGATTTTTCATACTTTTCTCCATTCCAGTTAAATGGATAAGATGTAACATGTTACTCCAATCGATGGAATGTTCTGTTTGAATAGCCGTGCAAGTATCTTGTATTGCTTTTTCCACCAGTTGCATCTGTTCAATCCGATCCCGAATCAGTTTAAGTTGGAGGTTCAAAGAATTCGACATAAAGTGATAATCGGTATCATTGATGGTCATCTCTTTGATATCTTCTAAGGAAAAACCAAGGTATTTCAGAAGAAGAATTTGTTGCAGTCTTGCCAAATCCTCATCCGTATAGAAGCGGGCGCCTGACTCTGTGACGAGAGTAGGTGTTAAGATATTCTGCTTATCATAATACCGAATTGTGCGCAAGGTAACGTGCGCCATGCGAGCAAATTCACCGGAGGAGTAATAACCTGTTTTTTTCATGATTTATGGTCCTCTCTTATAATAGGTTAATATCGACAATATGAAGTCTATATATTTCTAATTATAAACCAAAGGTAAGCCTTAGGCAATGGAGAGAAGAACAGACCAACTAAGCGAAAGTATGCCTCAGTACTAGAATTGCTATTACTTCTAATACGGAGGCATGTTAGTGTGATTAATTTTTAGAGAAGGGTATCGGTTACTAATATCTAGGAGGTCTTCCATTCCAAGGGGAAGCCCCCCAAGGTTCTGGACTTGGTCCCCAAGAACTAGGTTTCGGACGAGGACCAGAAGGCCCCCAAGAGTCTAGATCGTAATTCGAATCCCGAGTTACAGGCCCCCAAGGACCTGGACTACCTTGACCAGGCCCCCAAGGTCCCCAATGATTACCACCATAATTATGTCGTGCCATATACTTACCAACCAATTTACGTGTCGTTATACTGTATAATATGTTTGAAAGATGGAGTAGGTGACTGATTTTGTTCTTTACATTAATAGAGGTATGTGAGAGAATATAAGGAGTGAATTTTTGGAGAATGTAGTGCAACGGTATAACCCTGTACAACAATTCTGTAATTTGGAAGGAGTAAGCACATTCGTATGTTAAGGCTGATAAAAGAAAATAAGTTGTTACTAAGAAGAATATTTCTAATTATTTTGGATTGTTTGATGATTAATGTATGTGCTTTTATGGCTATTTTAATACGTTTTGATTTATCTATTAGTAGTATTCCAACACATTATCTTAATGCTATACTAGCATATGTACCATGGAATACAGTAATAACTATACTAATATTTTATTGTTGCAGACTGTACCATAGCTTATGGAAATACGCAAGTATAGATGAAGTTACCAATGTTATGATTGGCTGTATCCTTGCAGCAGCAGCACAATACATAGGAATTCATGTCATGAACTTGCATGTACCTAGAAGCTATTATCCACTTAGCATGATATTTCTTATGGTGGGGGTAGTTGGGACAAGGTTTATATACCGTTTTTTACGATTGTTATCCAATCGTTATCATGGTGTGAAGAAGAGCAGAATCATGATCATCGGTGCAGGTGAGGCGGCGAATGTTATTATTCGTGAGATCACGGTAAGCCAGTATGTGGATGGCACTGTTGTATGCATAATTGATGATAATCGTTCTAAGGTCGGACGATACATACAAGGAGTTAAGATTGTTGGGAATAGACATAAGATTGTGGAAGCAGCTAGAAAGTATGAGATTACAGACATTATCATTGCTATTCCGACGGCCCCTAGGAAAGAGATTCGTTCTATACTTGAAATCTGCAAAGAGACAAACTGTACTTTGAAGATATTACCTGGAATTTACCAATTAATAAATGAAGAAGTTAGTGTAAACCGATTACGTACGGTTGAGATTGAGGATTTACTGGGGAGAGAACCGGTTCGTATCGATGCGAGAGAGGTATCTGATTTCTTACGTGGTAAGATTGTAATGGTAACCGGCGGTGGTGGCTCTATTGGAAGTGAATTATGTAGACAGATTGCATCTTTTAGTCCAGCCAAATTAATTATCGTTGATATATATGAGAATAATGCATATTTTATTCAACAAGAACTTAAGAATAGATATCCAAAGATAAAGCTAGAAGTATTAATAGCATCGGTAAGAAATACGAATCGAATGGATCAGATCTTTGATAAATATAGACCAGAGTTTGTATATCATGCAGCAGCACATAAGCATGTTCCTCTTATGGAAGATAGTCCGAATGAGGCAATTAAGAATAATGTTGGAGGAACACTGAAATTAGCAAAGGCAGCAGATAAATATGGCGTGAAACGATTTATCTTCATATCTACTGATAAAGCTGTTAATCCAACGAATATAATGGGTGCCTCTAAGAGAATTTGTGAGATGATTATTCAGTCTTTTAACCGAAAGTCTCAGACAGAATTTGTTGCAGTCCGTTTTGGGAATGTGCTTGGTAGTAACGGAAGTGTAATACCTTTATTCAAGCAACAGATTATGAATGGTGGTCCGGTGACAGTAACCCATCCGGATATTATTCGTTATTTTATGACGATTCCAGAGGCAGTATCACTTGTATTACAAGCAGGGGTATATGCCCACGGTGGAGAGATTTTTGTCCTTGATATGGGAGAGCCTGTTAAGATTGCAGATTTGGCCAAGAATCTAATCAAGTTATCAGGATTTATACCAGACAAAGATATTCGCATTGAATACACGGGACTACGACCTGGTGAGAAGTTATATGAAGAGTTACTTATGAAAGAGGAAGGTTTGAAAGAAACCAATAATAACCGAATCTTTGTTGGTGAGCCGATTATATTCGACGATGATGAATTCGTAGAAGCAGTTGAGAATCTGGATTGTTTAGCGAAACAAGAATGCAAGGAGATTCGAGAAGAAGTAAAGAAACTTGTACCGACGTATGAATATAAGGAATAGAGTAAGCTCTAACTAAACGTAGTTAAATATGAAAGTGTATATTGAGATTAGCAAGATCCCAATATGCACTTTTCACTCTTTCGGCCCATCTTTTATCTATCGACTTAATGTGTAGAAAAAGAAGAATAAAGCAAAAATTCCCCGTAAAATAAGTTTGCAGACTTGTTTTTATTTTGTTAAAATGTATTTAGAAGAGAGAACGGAAATAGAAAAAAAAGAGAGGAGTACATTTAATGACGGTAGATGAAAAATTAGATTTTCTCATTGAAGGATTCACAGAGATGAAACTTGATATTAAAGAATTAAGAGAAGATGTATCAGTGTTAAAAGAAGATGTATCAGTGTTAAAAGAAGATGTATCAGTATTAAAAGAAGATGTATCAGGTTTAAAAGAAGATGTATCAGTGTTAAAAGAAGATGTGTCAGGTTTAAAAGAAGATG
>ERZ781271.220-NODE-220-length-10810-cov-12.518271_pt1 | contig 10810 bp, 6 predicted proteins | sample MGYA00375849_ERZ781271 | MGnify/ENA primary metagenome ERZ781271 (study PRJEB29790, sample SAMN06051245) | human gut metagenome | host: Homo sapiens | place: USA: Cincinnati, Ohio | collected 2013-06-10 | study: EMG produced TPA metagenomics assembly of the Gut... | reverse complement strand
TCATGGTGCATTACTACGTATGAACCGAAGCATACAGTCTGAAGGAACATTTGGAATAATTAAGTGGGACAGATCTTATAAACGACTGTTCCGAAAAGGTGAAAAAGCAGTTATTTTGGAATTTACATTGATTTCGTGTGGCTTTAACCTTTATAAATACCATAACAAGAGGAACAGAACCCCGCTTGTTGTATAAAAATATGGCAGAACGAACTGCTTTAGAGCCTGTATTAAGAGAAGGCTTGGTTCGTATACTCATTTTTTCAAGAGAAAGACTATAAAAGATAAAACAAGGTCACTCACATCAGCTAATGTGAGTGACCTTGTTTATTAAGGGAGTTTTTTTACAGCCCCTTTTGCCGTTTTTATTTATTGTATAAATCCTATTTTTTATAATGGAATATTGCCATGTTTCTTGCGAACAACAGTTAATTCACTCTTACCTCGTAACATAATTAAATCAGAATACAATCTTTCCCTTGTCTCAGATGGGTTAATGATCTCATCTACGTATCCGTACTTAGCTGCAATATCACCATTCATGCAAGACTCACGGTATTCGGCTGCTTTATCATTAAGGAAATCTCCAATCTGACCTTTAGCTATATTCTTTAGTTCTTTACTATGGATAATCTCAACTGCGCCTTCTGCACCCATAACTGCAATCTCTGCTGAAGGCCATGCATATACATAGTCAGCACCAAGATGTTTACTACACATAGCAATATATGCACCACCATATGCTTTACGAAGTACAACGGTTAATTTGATTGTAGTTGCTTCTGAATACGCATACAGTAATTTAGCTCCATGTCTAATAATTCCTCTCATCTCTTGATTTACTCCTGGCATAAAGCCTGGTACATCAACTAATGTAATAATTGGAATATTATAAGAATCACAGTAACGAATAAATCTAGCTCCCTTATCACTTGCATCACAATCTAGAGAACCTGCCGCATATCTTGGTTGACTACCAACAACACCAACGGTGATATTACTTAATTTAGCAAAACCAACAACGATATTTTGTGCAAATTCTGCTTGAACTTCTACAAAGCTATCTTTGTCAAACATCTCAGTAATTACTTGGCGCATATCATAACTTTGTGACATACGCTCAGGTAGAATGGAATCTAACGCTTTTTGATTCTTATTCACATATAGTTCTTGTCTGAAAGTACGCTTGTCTCCATAATATTGTGGAAGCATCTCAACTAGATTACGTACACCTTCATAACATTTTTCTTCTGATTCATATCTAAAATGAGCAACCCCACTTGTTGTGGAATGTACTCTTGCACTCCCTAATTCTTCCGCTGAAACTGTTTCATTGGTTACACTTTTGATAACTTTTGGCCCAGTAACGAACATATTACTAACCTCATCAATTGTAAAGATGAAATCTGTAATACCTGGTGAATATACTGCACCACCCGCACATGGTCCTGCAATTATTGAAATCTGTGGAATATAGCCAGAAGCTAATGTATTCATATAGAAGATATCACCATATCCTGCTAGTGAACTAACACCTTCTTGAATTCTTGCTCCACCCGAATCATTAATGCCTATTACTGGACATTTGGTCTTAATTGCTAGTTCAATAACATGTGCAATCTTCTTTCCATGTTCATTCCCTAGTGTACCTCCCATTACTGTAAAGTCTTGTGCATATATGTACACTTTTTGACCTTTAACAAATCCATAGCCTGTTATGACACCATCGTAAGGTAATGTGTCTTCACATAGACCTAAAGCACTCTTGTGATTTGTAACTCGTGATCCAATCTCTTTGAATGTATCCTTATCAAGAATCATTGTAATACGTTCAATAGCATGTAATTTACCTTTATCATGTTGTTTTTCTAATTTATATTTATCTGCATACTCCGTTTCTTTTTCTTTCATAAAGGGAATATTCTCCGCGATTATATTCTTTAGTTCTGTTATTCCCGTAGAAAATATTGTTGACTTCTGTTCTTCCAAGAAATTACACCTCACTTATCTTACTATTGAATTTTCAGTTTCTAAATTACTAATATTTACATATTTTGTAATATAAAAACACATTTTCTATTGCAAGATATATTATACCCCATATTAATCTCATTTTCAACCATAATATTTTGATTCTCAAAATATTATTCCATATTTTTCAATTTTACATTTTAACCATTCGATAGCCTATACCAACATGAGTTTGTATGTACTGCTCTTTATTATCTCCTGTTCCTAGTTTCTTTCTAAGTGAAGCCATATAAACTCTAAGAGAAGACATATCCGATTCAATCGCATTGGTCCAAACTTTATCTAATATAAAACGATGCGTAAGCACCTTACCAACATTCTTGGCTAACAAACAAATCAAACTGTATTCTAAAGGCATCAAATGTATCTCTTGATTCTTCACAGTTACTGTTGCACTTGGGTAATCAATCTTTAAATCTCCGTTAATAAAATAAGATTGACTCGGTTCCTCCATCGCCCCACTCATATGCTGTAGCCTGCGATATGTAGTTCGTAACCTAGCCAAAAGTTCTGCAACGCTAAAAGGTTTCGTAAGATAATCATCGGCTCCTGCATCTAATGCATTGATTTTATCCATATCTTCACTTCTTGCACTGATCACTATAATGGGTAGCATCGACCAAGATCGTACCTTCTTAATTATCTCAACCCCATCCATATCTGGTAAACCAAGATCAAGTAAGATAATATCTGGATTGTGAGAGGTTGCTGCAAGAATAGCCTGTGCACCATTCTCAGCAACAATGTACTTATAATCTTGAGTCTCAAGCGTAGTGGTAATTAGATTTCGTACAGGCTTATCATCTTCTACGACTAAGATTTTTGATTTTTGATTTATCATAATAACATACTCCTTTCCAAAGTTTAAATACATGGCCTACTGCAATTCCTTTACTTCCTCTAATTTCAATGTAAAGCGAAAGATTGCTCCCTTTGGTTTGTTATCGAGTACTTCTAGCTTTCCTCCATGTGCATCTACAATTGATTTACACAGTGCTAAACCAAGCCCCATTCCTCTTCTCCCATCAGATACAGAATCATTGACTGTATAGAACATCGTGAATATCTTAGTCTTTTGTTCCTCATCAATTCCCGGGCCATCATCTCGTATCTCGATAACTATATATTCCCCTTCTTTACAAGAAACTACTTCAATATGAGAACCAGCAGGTGTATATTTGATTGCATTATCTACTAAGTTAATTATCACTTGAATAATACGTTTTGCATCAACTCTTGCTACTAGTACTTCTTCTACATCAACCGATACCCTATGCTCTTTTGACTTTCGATCAATGTGTTTCATAGCTTCCATGATTAGATCTTCAACTAGCTCTGGTTCTAAATCTAACTGCATGGTTCCATTCTCAATTCTCGTAACACTTAATAAATTCTCTACCAAATTAATCAACCACATCGAATCATCATATATATATTCATATAACTCATGCTTCTTATCTGAGGATATTAGATCTGAGTTTTCAATTAGCATACTTGCGTTACCTGATATGCTAGTCAAAGGCGTTCTCAAATCATGAGAAATAGAGCGCAATAAATTGGCTCGTAGTTGTTCTTGTTTTAGCTGAATTGCCACCTCACGTTCCTTTAATAATAGCTCTTCCTTTTCTAACGCAAAGGCGCATTCATTCAGTATAGCCACTAATATTCCTTGTTCAAATGCTTGAATCACCTCTCCATTTAATTCAATTCCAATAACCGCAAATACTCTATCACCATTACGTACAGCCATATACAGACATTTGGCACCTGGTAACGTTGTGGTTGATGCACCCGCATGCTTGTTGTTCTTATATGTCCAGGTCGCAACAGCTAATTCTGTTTTTGGTATCGATGTTGATATGTTCCTGCTACTATGGTAGATGATTGGTTTCGGATTCTTCTCTGGATCTCCGATATAACAATAGATTGTCTTATCTAATAATTTCCCTAACTGCCTTATGGTCCGCCATACAATATCTTCTGTATTCTTACCATGCTGTAATTTCTGGCTAGTCTCTAGCAATACTTCTGTACGATAGGCTTTTTTTGCAGATACCTTCGCTTCATTCTTGACCTTTTGGGTGACAGTTGAACTGATTAAGGACATAATCAACATAATCACAATAGTGATTATGTAACCTCCTTCATATACATTGAATGTAAGTTTTGGATCAGTAAAAAAGAAATCATACGTAAATACGCTTATAAAACTATATATATAACTGGTAAATTTATATTTTGTTATTATCGCTGTGACCAATACACCTAGTATATATGTCATTACTATATTCGAATCTTGAAAACCCATATATTTAAAGAAAATTGCAATACCTGATGAAATACTTAATAATAATAGAGTCTTAATTATATCAAGACTTACGATAGAAGGCTGAACCTTTGTAGTTTTCTTCTTCTTTTTCCGATACATCTGATCATAGCTATCCGGAATAAGGAATATCTCAATAGATGGACAAAGCTTAGAAAGCCTTTCTGAGAAACTCTCCTTTACCAAAAACAGACTTCTCTTACTATAGCTTCTCCCTAGTACCACTTTTGTTACCTTAGATAACTTAGCATACTCCGCAATCTGTTCTACAATGTCACTGCCATAGGAGGTTACTGTATTAGCTCCAAATTGAGCTGCTAACTTGGTATTCTCCCTTAACCTTTGAATGTCCTCTTTATCCATATCTGAAGATTCTGGTGTCTCAACATAAAATGCTGTAAACTTACCATGGAAAGCCTTTGCCATTCTTGCTGCCTGTCGAATCACTTTATCATTCGAGGGTGAAGGAGATAAACACATAAGGATATGCTCTCCCACAGCTCCCTCCTTGCCTAATTGGTGAATGGATTTACTCTGTTCTTGATTAACCCAATCTGCCATTCTTCTCAGTGCTATCTCACGTAGCGCTATTAGATTATCCTCGGTAAAGAAGTTTCCTAACGCTTTTTTTACACGATCCTTCTTATATATTTTCCCTTGTTCAAGACGAGCAATTAATTCCTCTGGCTGTATATCAATCATCTCTATTTGATTTGCTTCATCAAACACAGAGTCTGGGATTCTCTCTCTTACCATGACTCCTGTAATCTGTGCAATTAAATCATGAAGGCTCTCAATGTGTTGTACGTTAACAGTTGTATAGACATTAATCCCAGCGTTAAGTAGTTCTTTAATGTCCTCATACCTCTTAAGATGACGACTTCCAAACGCATTGGTATGTGCAAGTTCATCAACTAGTATAATATTCGGCCTTCTCTTAAGTGCACTATCAATATCAAATTCCGTCAGCTCAATGGATTGATAAGGTATTACTTTCGGTGGTAAAACCTCTAAACCCTCTACTAATTTCATTGTTTCTGGCCTTGCATGTGGTTCTATGTAACCAGCTACAACATCAATGCCTGCATTTTTCTCCTCATGCGCAGCAAGCAGCATAGCATAAGTTTTCCCTATACCTGCTGCATACCCAAAGAAGATCTTCAATTTTCCTTTTCCTACATTCTCTTCATCAGAGGCAATTCTATCAAGAATTGCCTCCGGATTCATTCTTACTTCTTCCATATCTTTGCTCCATCTACGCATATCAAGCGTTGAATACAACTCCCAAATACTGCTTTATATTGTTATCCCATTAGCTTTCTAGATTCATCTAATTCAGAATTCCGTCAAGTGCCAAATTCACTTCAAGAACATTAACAACCTTTTCTCCAAGAACTCCCAATAATTTTCCTGTGGTATATTGATTAATGATATCCTCTACTTGTTCTGTAGATATACTTCTGACCTTTGCTATTCTATCTACTTGATACATGGCTGCTGCAACACTAATATGAGGATCAAGACCACTACCAGAACCCGTTACTAAATCAACTGGAACTTTCTGATTTATCATGGCTGGATTTGAAGCTTTCATAGCTTCGACACGTTCTGTAATTAAGGAACGGTAATCCTCGCTAGCCGGTGTCAGATTTGATGGTCCTGCATAATACAACGCATTGCCTTCTTCATCTTGATATGTCCCTGTATTATCATACATAACACGTCCCCATAGATATTTATCCCCCGTAAACTTTTGACCAAGTAATTTACTTCCATATTGTTTTCCATCTACCTCAATTATACTACCATTTGCTTTATCTTTAAAGAAAAGTTGTGAAATTCCTGTTACTGCAAGCGGATAGATAACACCACATACAATAGTTGTTATAAGTATGAACATTGCTGTTTGTTTCAGCAAGATCTTAACTGACTTCATGATGATTCCTCCTTAATTCTTAATTCGTTTTGTACTTGTGTTTATTTGTGTAATTATAAAACTCATGATATAATTCTATCGTTTCTTGGCCTACCTATTATGTCAGCACAACCTTAATAACCATAAAGTTAATTTTCGTTACTTAATCTTATTGTATATAACAAGACTAGTATTAAAATAATCCCGTCGCTACTAGTAACAAATCGATTAATTTAACAAAGATGAACGGAGCGATAATACCACCTACACCATATACAAGTAGGTTCCATGATAACAACTTACCTGCGGAAACTTCTCGATACTTAACCCCTTTTAATGCCAACGGAATCAACGCGATAATGATTAATGCATTATAAATAATTGCTGAGAATATGGCACTTTCTGCACTATGAAGATGCATAATGTTAAGTGCAGATAATTCAGGATACAATCCTAAGAAGAGGGCCGGTATTATTGCAAAGTATTTTGCTAAGTCGTTAGCGATACTGAATGTAGTTAAACTACCTCTTGTCATTAATAGCTGTTTTCCAATTCTTACGATATCAATTAGCTTGGTTGGGGAGGAATCTAAATCCACCATGTTACCAGCTTCTTTTGCCGCTTGTGTACCCGTATTCATAGCAACCGCTACATCAGCTTGTGCTAATGCCGGAGCATCATTGGTACCATCACCTGTCATGGCTACTAGATGACCTTTTGCTTGGAAATCACGAATCATCTGCAGTTTTCCTTCTGGAGTCGCTTCTGCTAAGAAATCGTCTACACCAGCTTCTGCTGCAATAGCAGCTGCTGTTAATGGATTATCACCAGTGATCATGATTGTCTTAATACCCATCTTACGAAGATCTGCGAATTTTTCGTTTACTCCTGCCTTAATGATATCCTTAAGATAGATAACACCAAGAATTTCTTTATTCTTTGATACAACAAGTGGAGTACCACCTTTACTAGCGATGGACTTTACTACCACGTCGCATTGTCCACTATATCTTCCACCTTGATTAATTATATATTCTTTAATGGAATCAGCCGCACCTTTACGGATTCTATCTGATTTCATATCAACACCACTCATTCTTGTGGTTGCCGTAAATGGAACAAAACTCACATGTAACTCTTCTAGGTTACGTTCCCTTATACCAAACTTCTCTTTTGCTAAGATTACTACGCTACGCCCTTCCGGTGTTTCATCTGCTAGAGACGCCAACTGTGCCGCTTCTGCTAGTTCTTGCTCCGTATGACCATCTACTGGTATAAATTCCGCTGCCTGTCTGTTCCCTAGTGTAATGGTACCAGTTTTATCAAGCATAAGGATATCAACATCACCAGCTGCCTCAATTGCTCTACCACTCATTGCAAGTACATTCGATTGATTCAAACGGCTCATACCTGCTATACCAATCGCAGATAGCAATGCACCAATCGTCGTTGGTGCAAGGCAAACCAATAGAGCAATTAATGATGTAATGGATGTTGGATTATCCACACCTAATTGTTTCGAAGAAAACAGACTGTAACTATATAACGAAGCTGTTACTAAGATAAATATAACTGTTAATGCTACTAAGAAGATTTGTAAGGCAATTTCGTTGGGAGTTTTCTTTCTTGAAGAACCTTCTACCATTGCAATCATCTTATCAAGAAAGCTTTCGCCTGCCTCACTGGTTACCTGTATAACAATCCAGTCAGAAGTAACCATTGTACCACCAGTAACAGCACTTCTATCCCCTCCTGCTTCACGAATAACTGGGGCAGATTCTCCAGTGATTGCGCTTTCATCAACGGAGGCTGCACCTTCCACAACTTCACCATCCGCTGGGATTTGTTCCCCCGCATTCACTAAAACGAGATCCCCTTTTTTTAATGTTGCTGACGATACTAGCTTAAATTCCTCTTTGTGATTAATTGAATCGATCTTTTTCGTCTCGATATCTTTCTTTGATGCCCGCAGAGAATCTGCTTGTGCCTTACCTCTACCCTCTGCAATTGCTTCCGCGAAGTTCGCAAACAATACAGTAAACCAAAGAATAACTGCTATTCCTAATATGTATCCTGAAGAAGCATCTTTAATCCCAAAGCATGATAAGATAAAAAGAAATGATGTTAAAATTGCTGATATATATACTAAAAACATTACCGGATTCCCAATTTGTGTCTTAGGAGACAGTTTCATAAACGAATCCCTTAATGCATGTAAAAGTATTTTCTTGTCTTTCATTTTAATACCCATGCATATCACAAGCTTGCTTGCGATCCTGCTAATATAAATAGGTTGAAAAAAAGCAGTGCATGGCTCCTTTCATAAGATTAAATTCTTTCAACCTTCCCTACTTTAAGAAATCATCTGTAAATGTTCTGCAATCGGCCCAAGTGCAATCGCTGGGAAGAAGCTTAATGCTCCAATTAATAAAACAACGAAAATTAATAACGCAATGAACATACCGTTCGATGTAGAAAGTGTACCTACTGAAGTTGCGATCTTTTTCTTCTTAGCCAAACTTCCTGCAATTGCAAGAGTTGCTAACATTGGTACAAATCTTGCAAATAACATACATAAGCCGATGGATACATTAAGGAATGGCGTATCTGCACCAAACCCAGCAAATGCAGATCCATTGTTTCCACCTGCTGAAGCAAATGCATATAATACTTCCGAAAAGCCGTGTGCACCTGAATTATTCAAACTATCTGCCACAGAAGGAATCACCATAGCAATACCACTTCCTATTAAGATTGCGACTGGCGTAGCTAAGCAAACTAACACGGCCATCTTCATCTCATATGGTTCAATCTTCTTCCCCAAGTACTCAGGTGTTCTACCAACCATTAAGCCCGCAATGAATACGGTTAATATAGCAAAAGCAAGCATACCATATAATCCACAACCCACACCACCAAAGATTACTTCACCAAGCATCATTAAAAGCATTAATACCATACCGCCAAGTGGTGTATACGAATCATGCATAGAGTTTACCGACCCATTGGAGGCAGCTGTTGTGAAAACTCCCCAGGTTACTGACGAAGCAATTCCAAATCTAGATTCTTTTCCCTCCATGTTACCGCCCGGTTGCCCATCTGTACCGAGGTTCACCTGCTCCTCGCCATTTTTTTCAGAGCCATTTAATTGTGGAGTAGCAAATTGTTCACTTACAGCTACTGATGCAAGTGCGATAACTAAAACAGTCATCATAGCGATAAAGATTGCTCTTCCTTGTTTCGAATCCTTGATATTTCTTCCGAATGTAAAGCAGAGTGCTGCCGGTATCAACAATATGGATATCATCTCAATTAAGTTCGCTAATACGGTTGGATTTTCAAACGGATGCGCTGAGTTTACCCCAAAGAAACCGCCACCATTTGTTCCTAATTGTTTGATGGCAATCTGGCTCGCTGCAGGTCCCATAGGTACAACCCCTCTTGTTACAACAGTACCATCATCTGTTGTAACAGGTTCTACTAATTGAACGGTATCATAGCTCTTAAAGTTTTGCACCACACCTTGTGATACTAAGCCAATTGATACTACTATGGATAATGGAATTAATACATAAACTAAAGTTCTTGTTACATCTACAAAAAAGTTACCAATTCCATTTGACTTAGTTCTTACAAACCCACGTATTAGTGCGAATAATACTGCAATACCAACCGCAGCCGACACGAAGTTTTGAACGGTTAAACCAATCATCTGTGTAAAATACGAAAGTTGTGCCTCACCGCTATATGCTTGCCAGTTCGTATTGGTAATGAAGCTTACTGCTGTGTTAAATGCTAAATGCCAACTTGTTCCGTCAACTTTTTCCGGATTCAGTGGCAATATCCCTTGTAAGAATATAATTAAAAATAATGTGACTAAAAATAGTGCACTAAACAAAATTACTGATAAAGTATATTTCTTCCATGTCATTTCTTCATTTTCATCAATATGTAATAATCGATAAACTAGTCTCTCACACGGCCTTGCTATCCTTGATAAGAAGACTTTTTCTCCATTCATAACCTTTCCGATATACCTGCCAAGGGGTACTGCTAATAGTATCAATATAAGTAAATATATTAAATATTGAATTACTGTTTCCATGCTTCTTTCCTCCTGCAATGTTTTTACAAGAATTAGAATAGCAGATTGGATGTAAAAATGGGGTTATGGATTGGGGGTGGGATGTTAAAATGGTATTAAAATTGGAGGGGAGGATCTTCTGATCTGGAGTGATGAGTATTAAATGGGTATAAGTATGGTAGAAAGGATGTTAAAATGGGTAAAAAAAGTTCTACAATTTATAATATCTAAATTGTAGAACTCAATATGAATGTTTTATATTTATTTAACCTTGCACTTTTAAAATGAAAACATTATTTCCCTAAAATATTTCTAAACCTTGTTTTTAATATATTATCTTTTGTAAACCTTAGCCTTGAATCAACCTTGTTAATCCAATCTATTTCTTCTTTAGTATTGTTTTGAATATACTTAATAGCATCAACATTTTTGTACTTATCACATGCTATCATAG
>ERZ781271.215-NODE-215-length-10948-cov-213.743689_pt1 | contig 10948 bp, 26 predicted proteins | sample MGYA00375849_ERZ781271 | MGnify/ENA primary metagenome ERZ781271 (study PRJEB29790, sample SAMN06051245) | human gut metagenome | host: Homo sapiens | place: USA: Cincinnati, Ohio | collected 2013-06-10 | study: EMG produced TPA metagenomics assembly of the Gut... | reverse complement strand
TTGTGAAATGATAAATTCGCGGAATTTAATTTACACCAACATTTTGGACTTGACCCAATCTGAACGTCACTGTTACTTCCTAATGATTGGTAATTATTTAATCCCGTATCATTGTATTTTGACGTTTGAGGAACTAACCGAGTGCCAATTAGCAGCGCTAACATAATCGTTAACATTGATCCAACAATTATCAGCTTTCTTTGCATCGCATGTTCTAGATTCCAATTGTGGAGGCGACGAAGTTGTCCCTGCCACCACGTCCGAAATTTCTTAAACGAGTTCATTACTTAATCGCCACCACTTTCTTTCGTTGATTCATATAGTCGGTATCTTGCTAACCGCGCTGCGGCCTCTTGGCGTTGCTTTTCGGTTAACTTTCGATGTTCCTTGACGATCACGTACCAGTCTTTTTTCATCTTGCCATCAAGTAACAACAAGGTTCCGGCTTCAGAATATTTACGAACCGCATTTTCATCAACGGCCTTAGAAAATTTTCGGCAATCGCGGGGAACGTTGCTATAAATCCGCCATTCGTCACTAACCCGATCGTAATAAATGCTGGTTTCTTGATCGTCTAATGCAAAAGGTTCAATTACTTGTTTGTCCATTTCACTTGTCCTCCTCGGGCGTCACAAGCGTGAAAATCATTTGGTTGGGCAGCCACTGAATGAATTCCGTCCAGACTTACCAGACTAACTTGATCCGGATAAGTCACGTCTTTAATTCGGTAAGGACCACTCTTTTTTAAATCGTCCAGTAACAAGCCGTTATCCCAGGCTGCTTGCGCTTCATCAATTGTCATTTTCAATTACCTCACTTATTTCCCATCCAGCGTCAGCGTTTTGTAAATGTTTTGGATTGTTTTAGCGTTTTTCCCGGTGTATTGGTAAACGTCAACGCCGTTTTGTTTACCCAGTGATTGCGCTTCACCGTTCCTAAAGACCATGTAAGTTGGTGTCCACTGAACCGTGTTTTCTTGTACCTTTTCCTTACCGTAAGCAGTGTCTGTATTGATATAAACGTCGTGGTAACCAGAAGAACTTCCGTTAAATTTGCTCTTTAGCGCCGCTATCTTTGTTGTTTTCTCAACCTTGATACAGTCAGTGCAAGTCGGCCGGTAAAACATAACGACCGTTGGGGTCGATCCGCTAATATCGTTTTCCACTGTTCGCTGGTCAGTTGCGTGATAGCTTAGTAGTTTTATTGCCCCAAAGATCGCTACCAAAGTAATTACGATTGCCATAATGATCATGGTAATGATCCGCCGTTTCCGGTATGATTTTTCGTTTTCCATTTCAATCCCCCACTAATTCTTCAACCCGTATTACAATCTTAATTACCAAAATGGTTAATCCTAGCAGCACCAAGTAAATCAATTGCCAAGCGATTACGTCAGCTAGTGACGACACAATCAGCATTGCCACCAAGATTCCCAATCCATAAGTGATTAATCTTCTTTGTCCCCGCAGCCGAATACTCAACGGCAGGGTCGGTTCCTTTTTTATTGGTTTGGGGGCGGATTCTTGTTGTTTAATCATCAACCATCACCACAATTACCCTTTCCGTCAGTCGTGGATTGCCGTGCATTCCCGAGTAACCAATGGAGACCCGACGGTAATCCTTGCGTAGCCGTTCCGCTGTTTTCCGGATAATGGTGGCGTAATCCCATTGTTGGCCTTTTCCGACCTCATTTAGGAGCAGCCTGACTTCTTCCACAGGAACCACAACTTGTCGCAAGTCCGGGTGACCATGGTATTGAACTTCAACAATATCGTGGATAAAGCCATAAGCCTCCTCAACACCACGGGCCACGATTGCGTTTCGTTTTACTTGCATTCAACATCTTCTCCTCAATAAATTTTTCCAAAAATATTTGCCAGCAATAACACCAGAATTGCCAGCAAAATCAAGAATTCTATTAGCCCCACAAAGCTATCCCGGTGTTGATCGGTCTTTTGCTGTTCATACCGGCTTGGTGGTGGACTATCGTCAAAGTGTCCCCGGATTAAGCGTTGTTCGGCTTCTTGTTTAATTTGTTTCCGCGTTGGGCGGTATAGCTTGATCATCATCAGAACTCCGTTCAGCTGGTGGTAAGTGACGTTGCATTATCTCGTTAATGGTTTCCTCAACCTGTTCCTCTGAAAGACTATCCAGGTAATTAAGGATCCCAATTGGTTGGCTGAAGTCCGGTGTTGAAATCGATGCTGGATTCCCATTGATCATTCCAACGCTCCCCACTAGGTAGCCGATTAGCTGGTAGTTTTTGTTTTGGGCTATTTGCATGTGATCCAAAACAACCAGGCAAATCCGACCAGATTCATCAGGCGCTAAAGCCATAACCCCTTGATTAGTGTTTTGTAGCACCTTAAACACGGGGACCAGTGAATCGGGAATCAACCACGTTTTAGTTGTAGCCTCAAGCCCGTGACGGGTCACAAATTTCCCAGAAGCGTAATATTCCTGCCGTGCCATTCCCTAACACCCGTTAATTTTGTTGCAGCTGGCCTAGTTGGTCGAGCAACTTTTGGTTTACTTTCCGTTCGTTGGCCAGTTGGGTTTCTAGATCCCGGACCCGGGTATCCGGCATCATAATTGTCTTAGGCGGTTGGTTCTTAAGCGTTAACAGCTCACTCTCTAGGGCGTGGTTACGACGCATCAGTTCCTGCTTCTCGGCCCGCTCGTCCGTCAACATATTGCTCAAGCGATCGTAGGCATCGTTGCGCTTCTGATCGTTTTTTACTTGCTTACGGAGGAGTTTTTGATCCGCGTCATAATTCTTCTTCAAGGCCTCAAAATCCTTGAGAAGGCTTTGGTATTCTGGGCTTTTCCTGATTTCTAATGTTGACATAGCATTCTCCTTAATTGATTGTTTTGATGTTTAGTGCTCAGTCATCGTTAGGACCTTTTGGCGGTTAACCCGAATGGGCTGGCCACTGTCCAAAAGTGTAAATCAAAGTATTTTTTATCAACAAACTTCAGTCGTTCAATTTCACCGGTAGTCTCTCTAACCCGGAGCGGTTGCTTCTAGTCTTTTAAGATAAGTGTTGCCGTCAGGCTCACCTTCTTTCTAAACCGTCAATTGGCCACTCCGCTGCCATTGCCAAATGGTGTCCATCAAATCCTGGGTTAACTTCCCCACCAGGGAAGTTTTAGCCCCGCTGTAGGTTGATTCAATCAATGGGGCATTCAGGAGCTTAAGCGCTCCTAATTGGTCAAAATAGGCAACCCATTGATCATCTTGATCCACCATCACTAGCCATCGCTTGTGTGCCACAAAGCGGAATTCTCCGCGACCTAGTGAATCTAGCTTTTTGATTAGTATTTGTTGTTCTCGTTCAGTGTTCATCGTATGCGGCTCCTTTTTACTGTTGCTTTAGTTCTTAAGCATTAACTTCATTTTGGTTATCTTCTGTATGTACACTTCCTTTTCCGTTTTTCCACTTGTTGCTCTAATTGTTGGTCAAACACATACTTCATGCGGTTATAAAGATACTTGCTAGTATTCTGATAGTTATCTTCTATCTGGGCAATCAACTCTTTCCGATGGACCATAAACCAAACTTCTTTTTGTTGATCCGTAAACTTCTTGATTAGCGCACCGATCATCACTGACTTACCTGACCCTGGCGGCGAAACCACCAGGGTCCCGCGGGATTTTGTCAGTCTTGTTTCAACGTCGTTAAGCAATGCCTCCTGAAAAGGATACAGATGCTTCGGCTTTTTTGTTGGTGGTGACTGGTGTAATTTCGTTGGCCGCGGCCGCTTTAACCGTTCCTTGGGTTGTTTATGTGACAACCGCCATTGTTTCTTCTTTCGACTACACCTCTAACAAATCCAAATCCAGTTGTTCGGCCTGCTTGTTTTTAGCTGGTGAAACCTTGTCTAAGCGATCAGGAACAAGTTCCGTTTTCTTCACCAGGGAACGCTTCAGGAAAGCTGTGATACCGTTGTAAGTTAATGTCTCTCCCTGCCGGTTTTTTAATTGGGCTTGGAACTTATGACCGTCCTCAACACTGGAGACACAATCATCGGCGCACAACCACGCCAACAACTCATTCGGACTGGCCTGTTCAACCTCTTCGAGGGTTCCTGGAACCGTGACTTTATTGCTGTAATCATCAAACTTAAGTGTTATTTGCGTTGCCATTGTTGTTCACTCCCATTAACCGTTCACGTTTTAGTAATGATCATGCCTATGATCGTGTGGTTAATCTGGTGCTGGATATAAAAGCCAAGGGCTTTATTGGCCACCATCGTCAAGTACGTACCAACCAGCGAATCCACTTGCATATTGTGGAATCTCCAAAACGTCACCGGTTGGTAATTCTTCGTAAAGTTTGCCATCGTCCCCCAGCCAACCTAATCGCTCAGCAAAATGACCTGGTTGACTGGGGATTACCCAGCGAACCTTAACCCATAACTTTTCGCAATCCATACCATCACCTCTTTTTTTGTTGATCTTGGCCAGCGGAGCGAAGCTTAGCCAACGCCTCTTTTGCTTGCGCAATTTGTTCTGGCGTGACTTGTTCCTGCTGTTGCTTTTGGTTCTGCGCCCATTGTGGGAGTTGCTCCTTAATCCTGCCCCCTTGTTTACGACTAGTGGCGCCTTGACTAGGGCGGGCCTGGTCATAGTAGCTGTAATCATTTTGGAAGCCACCACCGAACCATTTCTGTGGCTTCATGGCAATTAACCATTGGTTCATCGACAAGTGCTGAAGGTACTTGTCTAGCTGCTTGTTTAAGTACTCGTCCGTATTGTGTCGCGAGGCCTTAATCCAGGCCTTGTAAGCAGCGAAGGCCTCGTTATATCCGATCTTGGCTGGGTACTTGGTCCAAAGTTGCTTGAAACGGAGCTCCAAGGATTGAGTTTGATCAGGTTGTTGTTGACGATCATTTTTATCAACAACACCATCATCATTCCCGAACTCCCGTTCGTCATCTACCTGATTGGGGGGTAAGGGGGGTGTTGTTGTTCTCTTAGTATGTTCTCTTAATGTTGTTCTATTATACGTATCATTTCTGATACCACCCCCCCCTCTATTTTGATACCCCCCCGTATCAAATTTGATACCACCCCCCATATCAGATTTGATACCACCCCTGGTATTGGTATAATCAGATAGGGAAACTACTGAAGAATTATCCGGGATTTCATTAACGAGCGTTTCCTTTTCAAAGGATTGCTTCATCTGCTCGTATTGTCTGAAATACTCATCGCCCAATTGAATAAAGCGACCAGTAACCACTTTGGTATCCTCATCGAGAACGAATGATCGCTTGATATAGCCTATACTCTCCAGATCTGATAGATACCGTTGAATTGCAACTACTGATTTACTCATACGAATTGAAATCGCCTGGTTGTTCATGAAGAACTTTCCCGTTGTGTTAAGCATTGATAAAATCTCCCCAAATAACAGTTTTTCGGGATCCTTTAGCCGTGAGTCATGCGCTACAAACGCTGGAATATTCAGGAAATATTTAACCCCATCAAAACTAGGAGTTGGATTCATGTTGATCACCTTCGACTTACTCATTTTTCTTAACCTCCTCAATCAAGTTCTCTTAGGAGTTTTGTTATGAAAAAACATCGGTTAAAAATAATTGCACGATTGGTTATCACGTTTGTTGTGGTTGTTACTGAAATAATTACGGTAAACGACCTGTTGCCACTGATCATCAACAGCAATAAGAAGTCCGCTTTTCATCAGCTATCGGTAACGTTAAACACGAACAACATTTTAGATTTTGTTCTTGCGCTCGTTGGACTAGCCGTGCCTGGAATCATTATTTATGCATTTCTCAACGCACTTGACGATTCCAAAGACATACACTTTTCGAAAAAATTCAGTGACAACTTCCTAGCCTTTTGGTTGTCATTTAGTATCATCATTGCGATTGTTACTTCATTCACCGTTGATGATCTTGCGATATTAACCACCGTCATTTCGACGTTAGCTATTTACCAAAACATCAGCCAATTCCGACTAGCTCGGAAAAACGATTAGTAATCCGTACCAAACAATCGTTACGCCAGCTAAAAAAGCGACATACTTTGCTGATTTTTTTGTGTGTTTCTCATCAAAGTGGCCATCAAAATCGATAAACCATATCGCTACCCCAACTGTTGCCAGTATTGTTGCTAAACACATAGAGAGAACAAAGATTGAAACAACCAGTGGATCAAGTCCTAAACCATACATAAACTTGACCATTTTTACCTCTTTGCCTTTCGGCGGATCGTGATTACGTCCCGGTCAATTTCGTCACTCATTTCGTTTCACCTTGCTTTCGTCGTTTTAAACCAAGTTGATTAGGAGTTGGATTCATGTTGATCTCCTTTGGCTCACTCATTTTTCTTATCCTTCACGACTTTGTTTTGCCTTTTCGTCAGCTGTTAGAAACCGTCGTTCTAGAATTTGCCTAATCACAGCAGTTTTCGTTTTTTCCTGTTTCTTGGCCAATTCAGTTATTTTTTGATCTAAAGAATCAGGAATTCTTAAAGTAGACTTTTTCAAAAATGCCACCTCCTAGGTGCCTTTATCTAGATTATATTACGCCACCTTTTAGGTGGCAATATCCTTTTTGCCACCACTTTGGTGTAAAATCTATCTGTTACTGTTAGGAGGTGTCCAAATGACCGATAAAGTTAAGAAATTTACTCTCCGTATGCCACAAGAATTATGGGATAAATTGTCAGAATCAGCAGAACGCAACTTCAGACCAGTGTCAAAAGAGATCCTTGCAGCTGTTAACGAATACCTTGATCGACACTCTGGTGAAGAGTAAATATAATTAAGTCTTTCTTGCTTACCCCCAGCTCCACGGCCTTTTGAGTAATTGCTTGATCTAGTTCTTCGCTTAAACGAAGTGATATTTCTTTGGTTATTTCCTTCACCCCCGTGTTTCGTAAAGGAGTTGTTTTACGGAAGATTTAGCATTACTTGCTTAATAGCCATTTCCCTACCTCGTTCTCTAACTCCATTTAAAATTTTGGATATGGTTGTCTAACCACGGTCCAAACTTGCTGGCCTGGAAACGCCATTGACGTTCCCGGGCCTTTTATTACGACTCCTTGCAGCTTTAAATTTTCAATTTCTAACTTAAATCGGGGATTGTATAACCTCGTTACTATGCATTGTTTCTTTATCACGATCCAGGTAACCTAGGGCGTCCAGCCGTCCTAATGCTCGTTTACGTTGGAAAACCGTGAATAGGCTTGCTGGTAGGTAAAGTCGCTCTTTTCCAGCTGAGACCAGAAGTAAAAGTAGAATCCCATCACTTCCAGATCCGCTTGCGGATCGTTGGTGATTGCCAGGTCGATCGTGATTACGTCCCGGTCAATTTCGTCACTCATTTCGTTTCACCTTGCTTTCGTCGTTTTAAACCAAGTTGATATTGATTTACCAGTTTGTCCGTTGATTCAATAATCAGTGCGTTAACGCTGACCCCGCGCCTTGCGGCAATCTGTTTCAGCTCTTGATTTAGCCACTCTGGCATTTGAATAGAACGTCGCATTCCAACCCCTCCTATGACACTTATTTAGTGTCTTAATTATATATTTGACATTTTATAGGTGTCAATACTTTGATGGGCGTTGTTGGTATAATTTCGGTGTCAGGAGGTAAGTTATGACATCTCGATATATCACCATCAGATTACCCAAGGATATAAATACTGGAATGCAATCGATAGCCAACTTAACCGGCCTTAGCAAGACCGACGTAATTAGAATAGCTGTTTTAACGTATTTGGATAAAGTAAAGCTAGATCATTACCGGACCGTTACCGTTGGAACTAGTCCAAACACCCGGATCAACGTTAAAATCACGCCGTTGCTTGATGAAATCCTGATGGATAAAGCTGAACAATACGCCACCTCAATCAATGGTTTAGTTATCTACGCTCTCAATCAACTTCAAAAGCAGTATTCAGACAGGCTTGAATAATTAGGGCACTCACCGTAAGGCCCGTTTCCTTGCTTGTTTGAACTAGCTTGTCGGCTAAATCATTCGGAAAGCGAACCGTTGCTGGCACCATTTCTTCACCCCCATTCGGAAAACAACTGTATCTTTTCGGCTGGTTATCTTGTTCCCTAGGTAAACATCGCGTATACTTTGGATACATTAATGTTTCCCATTCCCCGCTTATTGCAACGGGGTTATTTTTTTGCGCTCATTTTGTGGAATCCCAGTTAAACCGGGTCATGTTTTGATCCAACCACTTGGCAAATTCCGTGGCCTTAAACCGCCATGGTGACGTTCTGCCGGGTCCTTTCACAACCACCCCTTGAACCTTGAGCTTGCCAATTTCGTTGGCGAACTTCGGGTTATTCAGAATTTGGTCACGGACCCACTCCCGGGAAGTTCCGAGCTGCTTGGCCACATCTTGGATCTTCCACATACGGCCCAGGAGCGACTGATTCACCAGGTCTTCCAGCTGCGCTTGCGGGACGAGGACCACTTCTTCGTCGAACTTGACGGTGACGTGATCGTTAACCTTGAGTTCTTGCATTGTGGAGCCTCCTTTTGTTCAACTAAGTGTTTAACTTAAGTCCAAAAAATAATCTAGAGGAAGGTCCAGGACTTGGCTGGCCTTAATCGCAACATTGGCAGATAGAGCTGTTTGACCATTCAAGACTTGATTGAAATAGGCAGTCGATACACCAATTTTCCTGGCAATAGCATTCTGTTTAAGGCCACGATTATCTAGCGTTTGCCGTAACAGGTTACCTCCGTTTGCTTTTACAACGTTTACCAAGGAATCACCCCCTTTTAGTCATTAAACGTTTTGATTAACTCTATGTTTATATAATAGTTCAACAACACGAATAAGTCTAGGAAAACCTAAATTTTTTGTTTAAAAGTAGTAACAGACCGCATAACTTGAATATAATTAACCTCGTAACGTTAAAGGAGATGAGAAACGTGAAGTTTAACGAGCGTCTCACCAGGTTGAGAGAAGAAAAGGGGTGGTCAAAGACATATGTTGCTCACGCCTTAAACCTAGCTAACATGCAAACTTATGCTAATTACGAATATGGGAAACGTGAGCCTGATTTTAATACCGTTAAACAACTTGCCGATTTATTTGAAGTTTCCCTTGATTATCTTCTGGGGAAATCTGATCGTAAGAAGGCGCCATCAAACGATCCTAAAGAAGTTGATCTTGATTCTGACCCAGTAATTCTTTCTTACAACGGCAAACCAGTTTCTGACGAAGACATGGAAATTATCAAGGCAATTCTAGCCCGGCATCAAAAGAAAGAGGGCCAACGCTAATGGGCGTCTTCCTCCTGGTGGTTCTTGCCATCGTTATTCTGTACTGGACCCACGACCAGCAGCAAAAACGGGCAGGATATAAACCACGTCGTAAGCGACAACAGCCACAAGCAAAACCAAAGTCTCAACAACCTCAACTGCCAGTACAGTCACGACAACCGGCATCGTCAGCTAGTTCGTCAAAACCGGTTGAACGACCTAAAACAAACACAACGCCTGTACAAAGTTCAGCACCGAAGCCTACTATCAAGGCTCCTAGTGAGCAGCCCGCTCCGGTCGCTAATAAGCCAAAGCCGATTGAGAAGGACCTCTTTGAAGGCAAAAGGCTCACTAAACAGGAATTGATTGAAGATATTAACGAAACGGTTACTAAGTTGGCCCCGGTCTTTGATTTTGAGTTACCAGAACGTGATGAAAATGGTGAATACGACGCAAGTGAGGCATTTAATCTTTACATTCGGGTTGCCGGAAAGCTATCGGCAGAGCCGTACCGTACTAGCTATGAAAACTGGTACAACGGGAATACTAAGCAACATGGTATGACTTACATTAGTGTTAATGTTGCTGGGGAAATTGCTGAAAGAAAATTTAGGTCGGCCTACTCAAGTAGGTGGAAATCACTTCCACACCATTATGAATACAACTTACATTCAGTTGACCTACCGTATAAGGGTGGCGTTCAAATCGATAGCATCATTATTAATCAACATGGAATTTACGTATTTGACATTAAGTCATCACTTATCGCTTTAAGTGAAGCCCGATCCAGTCAACAACAATTCCACGCAACTGGAGTTGCCAATGCTTTAGCAAAGATTGCCGTTAGCAATGGGGCATCTAACAATTACTGGCATGAACAAAACATATATCACAATTATCGAGACAATAAAGTACAACTTGCTTATGTTATAGTTACCAAAGGTGAAATTCCGGAAGATCAAACTGAGGCTCATGGAATTCCAGTCTACACGATTGATCAAGCCCTATTCTTATTGGCTAACGACAATGAAATTCGGTTAAGTAAAGGTGAACCATATCATATCTTTAAAGATCTTCGCCCGTATTCAAAAGGACAATACGAAAAGGCTCACACATACAACCTACTTAAGGAATCCATTGTTGAAGACACTTTGAACAAATTTAATGCAAAGGGAGCCTGACCCTTATGAACGAAGATAATTACGATCGCTTAATGACCTGGCTGACTAACCAAGCGCTGGACTACAAGATCGGCGTGGAATTCTTTCATGGAAAGCCTAACTTTGCCGCCAAGGCGGTTCCTAAATACGAGCTGGTGATCATCAACCTGAACTGGCGACGACCCAGCGAAATTCCCTTCATGTTTGCTCACGAGCTAGGTCACCTGCTTAATCACGACGACGGTTGGCGTTACAATGAATCGCCAACCCTTCACTGGCAAAGCGAAGCCCGTGCTAATCGCACCGGCATTCAGATCCTCTGGCGATATTGTCAGGCCAACGACTTGGCCCTTTCTCCTGCTCAATTCTGTTCGACTTTCGGGGTCCCGGAAGCCTTTCTTACCGCGGTTGTGTCCGTTCTCCGGCCAACCGTAATATTTAACCCTTAAATCGAACGTACGTTTTATCTAAAGGGCGAATTGTCAAACTAAGTGCAACGGTTTGTCAAAAAATACTTCATATGGGGTT
>ERZ781271.206-NODE-206-length-11278-cov-203.958033_pt1 | contig 11278 bp, 10 predicted proteins | sample MGYA00375849_ERZ781271 | MGnify/ENA primary metagenome ERZ781271 (study PRJEB29790, sample SAMN06051245) | human gut metagenome | host: Homo sapiens | place: USA: Cincinnati, Ohio | collected 2013-06-10 | study: EMG produced TPA metagenomics assembly of the Gut... | reverse complement strand
GCCGGCCGTCATCGATAAGGACCGCTCTAGTGCCCTCTTGGCGGATAACGTTGACGCCGACCAGCTGATCATTTTAACGGCGGTTGACTACGTTTACATCAACTACAACCAGCCGGACGAACAGAAGCTGACCGAATTAAGTCAAGCACAGGCCCAGGAACTGATCGATGCCGGTCAATTCCCGGCTGGTTCAATGCTACCAAAGATCCAAGCTTGCCTGTCCTTTGTGAAGGGCCACCCAGAACGCAAGGCGATCATCACCTCACTCGCCGGCTTAGACCAGGCCCTAGAAGGCAAGTTAGGAACGGTGATTCACGGTTAATCACCACCCGCTTAATAAAAGAAGCTGGAAACGAAGACTAGATAAGGAGTGCGAGAAACAATGACAAGTCCAATTCATGTGACCTCCGAAATTGGAAAGCTCAAGACGGTGATGCTTCACCGGCCGGGACGTGAAATTGAAAACATTACGCCCGACTACATGGAGCGCCTCCTCTTTGATGACATTCCGTACTTACCAATTGCCCAAGAAGAACACGACTTTTTTGCCCAAACCTTACGGGACCAGGGGATTGAAGTGCTGTACTTTGAAAAGTTAGCCGCTGAAGCATTGGCAAGTGACGACGTCAGAAAGGAATTTTTAAACCGGATGATCGCCGAATCTGGTTACGTTGCGGGTACCACCCACGACGCCTTATATGACTACCTCTACCAAATGACCCCGCAGGAAATGGTTGACAAGATCATCGAAGGGGTGCGGGGGACTGACATTGACATCGCCCAACCGGATCTGCAATCCGTTTCCGAAAATACGGACTGGCCGTTCTTAATGGACCCAATGCCAAACGCTTACTTCACGCGGGATCCGCAGGCCTCCATTGGTGACGGGATCTCCATTAACAAGATGACTTTCCCGGCCCGTCAACGTGAATCCCTGATCACGGAATACATCATCAACCACCACCCACGGTTTGCGGGGCAAGTTGAGGTATGGCGCGACCGGAACCACGAATCCCACATCGAAGGGGGCGACGAGCTCGTCTTGTCCGACCACGTCTTAGCAATTGGGGTTTCCCAACGGACGACGGCGGATGCCATCGAAGACATCGCTAGAAACCTCTTTAAGGATTCTAACTACGACACCGTGATTGCCATTTCGATCCCACATAACCACGCTATGATGCACTTGGACACGGTCTTCACGATGATCAACCACGATCAGTTTACCGTTCACCCGGCGATCCTAGATGACAAGGGTGAGGTTGACAACTGGGTCTTGCACCCGGGCAAGGATGGTGAAATTACCATCGAGCACCATACTGACATTAAGGCGGTCCTCAAGCAGGCCTTAAACAAGCCGGAAATTGACCTGATTCCAACCGGGAATGGTGACCCAATCGTGGCCCCACGGGAACAATGGAACGACGGCTCCAACACGTTAGCGATTGCACCGGGTGAAGTGGTAACTTACAACCGTAACTACGTTTCAAACGCCCTGCTTAAAGAACACGGGATCTTAGTTCACGAGGTTCGCTCCAGTGAACTATCCCGGGGTCGGGGTGGCCCACGGTGCATGTCTTGCCCAATCGTACGTGAGGACCTCTAAGATAACGAAAATTAGTAACGCATTGAACCAAAGAAGGTGGAGGTGAGTAGTGGTCAGTTCAATACCACGGGCTCACTTGCACCTTTTTTGTGGGTTGAGGAAAAAAGGAGGAAAATCAAGATGGAAAACAAAAACGGAATTGGGCGCATTGGTCTGATTGCCCTGATCGTCAGTTCCTGTATCGGGACGGGGATCTTTGGGATCACCAATGCGGTGGCCGCCGCGGCGGCACCTGGGCCCGCTCTACTAGCATGGCTCTTCGTCGGTTTTGGCTTTTTGATGCTCGTTTTTGCGCTTAACAACCTATCGGAAAAACGGCCGGACCTGGAAGCGGGTATCTTCTCATATGCCGGCGCCGGCTTTGGGCCGATGGGGGAATTTATTTCCGGTTGGGCCTACTGGTTGTCAGCTTGGTTGGGTAACATTGCCTTTGCCACCATGCTGATGAGTGCCTTGGGGACCTTTTTCCCGGTCTTTAGCAACGGGCAGAACCTAACGTCGATCATCGTGGCCATTATCTTCTGTTGGGTTTTGACCCTCCTCGTTAACAGCGGGGTGGAAACGGCGACCTTTATTAACACGATTGGGACCTTCTTTAAGATCATTCCACTGGTATTATTCATCATTATTTCGATTATCTTCTTTAAGGCCGGTATGTTTACGACCGACTTCTGGGGCCACGTCGCTAACAACCTTTCCAAGGGGACGGAAACGGGCTCGGTATACACCCAGATGAAGGGGACCCTGCTGACACTGATCTGGGTCTTCATTGGGGTTGAAGGGGCCTCCGTCATGGGTCACCGGGCCAAGGACCGGACCCAAGCCCAACAGGCGACGATCATCGGGTTCATCCTCTTGTTGATCATTTACGTGATGATTTCGATTATTCCTTACGGGACCCTGACCCGGGCCCAACTGGCCGCCGCTAGTCAACCAGCCCTGGGGAACGACTTGAAGTTGATCGTTGGTTCCTGGGGGGCCACGATTATCAACGTCGGCTTAATTGTTTCGGTAATTATTTCCTGGCTTTCCTGGACGATGCTGCCAGCCGAAACGACGATGCTAGTTGCCGAAGATAAGGCAATGCCAAAGGTGTGGGGTAAACTCAACGCTAAGAAGGCCCCAACGGCCTCGCTGATGATCACCGGGGTTTTGCAAACGATCTTCCTGTTCTCCTTACTCTTCACTGAACAAGCCTACAACTTTGCTTACTCACTGGCCTCCGCCGCCATCCTCTTCTCCTACCTTTTTGTGGGGCTGTACCAAATGAAGTACAGTCAAGAACACCAAGAGTGGGGACAGTGGACGATTGGACTCTTGTTGGTTCTCTTCCAAATTGCCTGCATGTTCTTGGCCGGTTGGCAACAAGTGCTCCTGGTTTCGATTAGCTTTATTCCGGGCTTTATCATCTACTACCAAGGGGTACGTGAAAATAACCGGACGATGAGCGGGGGCGAAAAGGGAACGATGGTTGTAGTCTTAGCCTTTAGTTTAATTGCCATCTTCCTGATCTTTAACGGAACGATTGCCGTTGGGTAGAAAAGAGGTGGCAAACAACTTGCTCGGCCGTACTTAGGCGCTAGGTCTGCGGTTGTTAACCACGTTAGCGATGTAGCGTTTAGAAAACATAAAAGCCACCCGTTACCGATTAGGTAGCAGGTGGCTTTTGTGTTCAGGGGGTGACACGCGTTAGCCCCAAACCGCGTCCGCAATCTCCTTAATGAGCTTAAGCTTGGCCCATTGTTGCTCTTTGGTTAAGATATTGCCTTCTTCCGTGGAGGCAAACCCGCACTGGGGACTTAAGGCTAGGTTAGCTAGTGGCACTTCTTTAGCGGCTTCGTGGATCCGGGCGATGACTTGGTCGGGGTCTTCTAGTTGACCGTCCTTAGAGGTGATTAGCCCCAAGACGATGGTGACCTGGTCGCGCTGATTGAGGATCTTCTTGAGCGGGGCAAAGTTACCGTCGCGTTCTTCGCTGTCGTATTCCAAGAAGAAGCCGTCGTAATTGAGCTGGGCTAAGTAAGGGGCCACCGGGGCGTACCCACCGGAAAAGAGGAAGGTGGACTTGAAGTTCCCCCGGCAAATGTGGGTGGTAATTGTTAGGTCGGCCGGCTTGTCTTTTAAGGCTCCGTTAATTACGGTGACGGCGTCTTGGCACAGTTGGACGTACTTTTGGTGTTCTCCAGGTTGGTCCTTAGTTTCGTTGAGCTTACTGATTAAAAAGGCCCAGGTGGTGTCGTCAATTTGCAGGTAACGGCAGCCGAGTTCGTAAAAGCGGTGGATCGTTTGTCGATAGGCCGTTGCTAGGTCAGTTAAGTAGTCTTGGTAGCGGTCGTAAAAGTCCGGCCAGTGGTCGGAACGGTTATCCCGGAAGAGCATCGTTGGTGACGGGATCGTTTGCTTAGCTAAGACGTCCGGGCCGGCCTGCTGGTTGGTAAATTGGAAGTGCTTGAAGAAGGGGTGGTCAGGGTTGTAGGCCACCTTGCCGACCAGTTCGGCGTTGTCGGTACGGGTTTTGGTACCCTTAAACCGGTAGCTTTGGTGGTAGTTGTAGTGACCAACCCCGGTCAGCCCCCACAAGAAGTCCAGGTGCCACCAGCTCCGCCGAAATTCACCATCGGTCACGGCGTGCAGGCCGACCGCCTTTTCCTTTTCAATTAAATCGGTGATACAGGCGTCTTCCACGGCGGTTAAACCGGCTTGATCCAGTTCGCCCTGCTTGAATTGCTCCCGGGCTTCCTTGAGCTTTTGGGGACGCAAAAAGGAGCCGACGATGTCATTTTTAAAGGGCGCGGTTAAAGTTGTGGTCATAATTAAACATCCTTTCTATCTGAACAATGGTGTGGGAACTAAAAAACGTCCCTAGAAAAGACCATTGTCTTCTCTAGGGACGCATTCAAGTTATCTTAAAAGCGTGTTATCACCCTAATTCGGTTCTCCCTCACGGCAAAACCCTCACGAGGTACGTCCAAACGGAGATACCCGGGGTGATAACGGGCCCAACCGCCACCAGTTAATGAATTCACTGGTCGAACTTGCTCCCAGACCATCTTCACTAGCTAGCCACCCCGTGGTTCTCAGCTCCCCCACATCTCTGGGTGGGGGCCAACCAGTTACTCATCTGTTCTCAGCAACTTATCATTTAATTTTCATCATTCTAAGCCAGGGGGTAGTAAAATGCAAGCACTAAATTTAATCTTAGCGCCCCTTGTTAAACCCGGTGAAGGCGCGCTAAGATTAAATGAAAATGGTTTTAATAGAAAGGGTGGGACAGATGGTTGAATTAGCACCGTTTGGCGTCGAAGCTTGGTTAAATAAATGGGAAAAAAAGGCCCGCTACGATATTTCACAAAGCACAATTGCCTCCTTATCGATGGCGGACCTACGGGAGTTGGACGATGATCCCAATACCCTAGACAAATTACTCTTTGACGCTAAGCTTAATTACGGTTTGATTGAAGGTTCGCCAGCCTTTAAAGAGGCGGTAGCGCAACTGTACGAGCACGTCGACCCCGACCAGGTTCTGCAAACTAACGGGGCCACTGGTGCTAACCTAGCCGTCCTCTACGCACTGGTTGAGCCCGGAGATCAAGTGATTGCGGAGTACCCTTCTTACCAACAGTTATTTGACATTCCACGCTCGCTAGGAGCGACGGTTGATTACTGGCGCCTACGCGAAGAGGAAGGGTGGCAGCCGCGGTTGGCTGAGTTAGCTAACTTGGTCACCGAAAAAACCAAGCTCATTTGCTTAAATAACGCTAATAACCCCACTGGTACGGTACTAGACAGGGAGACGTTAAGTCGGGTAGCTGAGATTGCCCGTGAAGTAGGGGCTTATGTTTTGGTTGACGAGGTTTACCACCCACTAATGAAAAACGGGACGGCTTGTTCGATCGTCGACCTCTACGAACGGGGGATTGCGACCGATTCCCTGTCAAAGACCTACTCGGTACCGGGACTGCGGATTGGCTGGACGGTGACGAACCGGGAAGTGGCCGACCGTTTGCGAAGCGTCCGGGACTACACCATGATTTGTGGTGGGGTGGTCAACGACCTGTTAGCCACCTACGTCTTAAACCACCGTCACCAGGTTTTGGCGCGCAACCGGGCGTTGGTGGAACAAAACTGGGCCCTGTATCAAGACTGGCTGGCCAAGGAGCCGCTGGTTTCCCTAGTGGCCCCGGCCGGGGTCTCAACCTCCTTTCCCCGCCTGTTAATTGAAGAAGACACGGTTAGTTTTTGTACCCGGTTACTGGAACAAACGGGCGTCTTGTTGGTTCCCGGGGAGGCTTTCGAAACGCCCCACCACGTTCGTTTAGGCTACTGCGCTCCCCAACCGGTTTTAAAGGAAGGGTTACGCCGGTTAAGCACCTTTTTACACGCCCAAAACTAAGGCGAATAGGATGGACAATTGCTGGTGGGGCGAGTATCGTGGGTATGTTAGAAAAAAGTAGAAGGGATCGATGGAATTGAAAATTTTGGCGATTGACACCTCGAATCACCCGATGAGTATTGCCCTGGTGGAAGACGACCGCCTCATGGCCCAAACGACCCTGAACATGGTCCGCAACCACAGCGTTTACGTTTTGCCGACCATTGAACGGTTAATGGATGATTTGGGCTGGACACCAACGGATTTGAACCGGGTGGTGGTGGCAAACGGTCCGGGTTCTTACACCGGGATCCGGATTGCCACCACGACGGCCAAGGTTTTGGCCACGACGCTGGGGATCGACTTGGTGGCTGAATCAAGCCTGAAGGTCTTGGCGACCAACGTTCTTCCCGATGACAAGCGCTTGATCGTCCCCTTTTTCGACGCCCGGCGTGGCAACGTCTTTGCCGGTGGGTACCAGTACCAAGCGGGAAAGTTAGTGGCGGTGATGGAAGATCAGCACTGCGCCTTTAGCGACTTAATGGTTAGGGTGACCCAACAGCCACAGGGCGTTTTGTTAATTGGGCAAAGCACACCGAAACTGGCCGACGAGCTGGCCAAGTTGCCCACTAACGTAACTTTAGCGCCTGCCGATTTAACCCTGCCGCCAACGTACCACCTGGCCCTGCTGGGAAGAACGGCCACCCCGGTCGCCGATCCGGATGCCCTGGTGCCAGACTACCTGCGACTCACCGAAGCCGAGGCCCAGTGGCAAAAGCAACATCCCGGTCAAACGGCCCAGGAGTACGTTCATGAAGTTTAACGACCTATTGCACCGGCTGATGACTAGGGAAGGGGGCAATCCCTCGCTCTGCTTTGCGACACGGCGGGTGATAATTGCGGGGGACCCGTACATTCTGCGCCAAGCAACGGTCGAAGACGCCCCCACCTTAGTCGAAATTGAACGGGTCATCTACGGGGAAGCCCCGTGGAACGCAGCGGCCTTCGTGGGCGATATTAAACGGCCCGACCGCCTTTACGTGGTGGTGGAAACTACGGGTAAGGTGATCGTGGCCTTGGTGGGGTTGTCACTGCACTTTCACCAACGGAATGGTCACATCACCAACATTGCCGTTTCCCCAGCTTACCAGGGACGGGGAATGGGGACCTATTTAATGAAGGCGATGATGGCCGTGGCCGTGGCTCACAAGATGACGTCGATGAGTCTAGAAGTGCGGATTGAAAATCGAGGCGCCCAACACTTGTACCGTCGCCTGGGCTTTGAGGTGTGTCAGCAAAAACACCATTACTACCTGCCCGACGGTGGTGACGCCTACGAAATGAAAACGAAGTTAATGAGGATGGGGGAACAGCGAGCAAATGGTAAAACGAAACCTGATCTTGGCCTTTGAATCGAGTTGTGATGAAACCAGCGTGGCGGTGATCGAAGATGGTCACCGTGTGTTATCAAACATTGTGGCGACGCAGATTGCTAGTCACCAACGCTTTGGTGGGGTGGTACCAGAAGTGGCCAGCCGCCACCACATTGAACAGATTACCAAGTGTACCAAGGAGGCCCTGGAGCAAGCCGGAGTTAGTTATCAAGACCTAACGGCGGTGGCGGTTACCTATGGCCCGGGGTTAGTCGGTTCCCTTTTGATTGGGGTGACGGCCGCTAAGACGATCGCATGGGCCCACCAACTACCGCTTGTGCCGGTCAACCACATGGCCGGTCACTTGTACGCGGCACGGTTCGTGAGTGACTTTACCTACCCGATGCTTGGGTTGTTGGTTTCCGGTGGTCACACGGAGCTGGTCTACATGAAAGAAGAGCACGATTACCAAATCATTGGTGAAACCCGCGATGACGCCGCTGGTGAGGCCTACGATAAGGTGGGCCGGGTGATGGGGATCAATTATCCGGCCGGGAAAACCGTCGATCAGTGGGCAGCCAAGGGGCATGACACCTTCCACTTTCCGCGGGCGATGGAAAAAGAGGATAACTTTGATTTCTCCTTTTCTGGCCTTAAATCGGCCTTTATCAACACGGTTCATAACGCCGACCAACGGGGCGAAGTTCTGGATAAATATGACCTGGCGGCGAGTTTCCAGCAGAGTGTCGTTGACGTCTTAGTCGCCAAAACCATTCGGGCGTTAGATGAATTCCCGGTTAAGCAACTGATCTTGGCCGGGGGGGTCGCCGCTAATCAGGGGCTCAGAAAGCAGCTAAGCGCCGGTCTACAAGCCAAGCATCCCGAGGTGCAATTACTTCAGGCCCCGCTCAAGTATTGTGGAGATAACGCCGCCATGATCGGGGCGGCCGGCTACGTTAACTACTTACACGGGGATCGGGCCGATGGTTCCTTAAACGCCGTGCCAGGCTTGTCCTTTGCCCACCTGAAAGAAGAAAACTAAGGGCAATTAAGGGGCCAGGGGAAAATCGTTTTTCCCGGCCCCTTACTGTAGCCACGAATGTTAGACAGAAAACGTGGTAAATAAAAGCTGGCGAGCACCGTTTCAAACGGTGCTCGCCAGCTTTTTTAATAGTGCCTAGTTTACCTCTAGTGAGCCATCGTGGTAAACGACAACGGTTAGGGCAATGGGATTGGGGGCGCCGTTATTAATCGCTTTTTGGGAGGTTGCTTGCAGGCGGTAGGCGTAACCATCGTAGCTGACGCACTCCCAGGTCCAGTCTCCGCCGTTGGTACCTAGTTTGTGGGAGGCCACCTTGATGGCGGCCTCCTTTGAAATAACCCGGGGGCCGTGCCAACGGTGATTGCCCGTGGAAGCGACCGTTATTTGGGTGGTGGGGGAAGCCGAATTAGACGAAGAAGCGGAGGCGCTAGAAAAAGTGGCTGACGATGATTCGGTGCTCCGTTGCTTAGTGCTGGAACTTGTGCCTTTGGATTCGGAGATGGTGGTTTGGCTAGTGGTGGTCCGGTTGGTGGCCGTGGTTAAGCCGTGCCACCCAATTCCGCTGATTAGCCCAATGATCAAAAGGGTGATCAGCGAATAGGAAAGTGGTTTTTTCATTTTAATCCTCCCAAATTTCACTTTATTCTACTCTAGGCCCCGTGGGGATTCAATTAGGGAAATCGTGAACTTTTTGTGATGGCAAAAACAGTGAAGAATACTTTGATAGTCGAAACAAAAATGAAAAAATTTAGCGGGTCGTTTTCTAGTGAAATGAATAAAAGTTCATGGATAACCGATCGCGTCAAATTGGCTCTGAAACAAGATAGTTTGAAGGATCAAACTATTACCTTTGTTGGGGTCGGGAGAATTAAAAATGCCGAAGATGGTTTGACAGTGCAAAAGACATTGAATATAATTCCACTATCGAATCTTTTGATACTCGAAATACTTTTCGACAAGGTAGGTGACAAAATTGGCACTGATGACAGCGCAAGAGGTGATGGATCTGATTCCAAACCGCTACCCGATTTGTTACATCGACGCGGTTGACGAAATGGAACCAGGCAAGTCGATCGTCTGCACGAAAAACGTGACGATCAACGAGTCATTCTTTCGGGGTCACTTCCCGGGCAACCCGGTGATGCCAGGGGTTTTAATTATTGAAACCCTGGCCCAGGCGGCTTCGGTCTTGATCCTCAAGTCGCCCGACTTTTATAAGAAGACGGCCTACCTGGGCCGGGTCCGCAAAGCAAAGTTTCGCGGGATGGTTCGGCCGGGGGACGTCTTAAAGCTCCACATCGACATGGAGAAGGTTCGCTCGCGCATGGGAATTGTGAAGGCCGTTGCGACGGTTGACGACCGGCGGGTTTGCAGCGCAGAGCTGACCTTTATCGTGGCGGAGCGAGAGGAGAAACTCTAGGAGCAAATTCGTTTATAATGTATTTTGATATTCAAATTATTTGAATTGCTAGAATAACGAGAGGAGAAATGCATTATGGATGACGACTACCGGGAAATCAATCAGGCCTTGGTGCGGGTTTACAACGGGATCATGTGGATTGAAGAACATGAACTCAGGAAATCCGCCTTCTCGGACTTGACCATCAAGGAGATGCACGCCATTGATGCGATCTCGATGTATAACCACCAAACGGCCTCGCAGGTGGCCAAAAAACTCCACCTGTCGCCGGGTACCATGACCGCCACCACTGACCGCCTGGTTCGCAAGGGGTACGTGCAACGGTTTCGAGACGAGCATGATCGCCGGGTAATCCGCTTGGGCTTAACTAAACGGGGGCGGGTTTTGTACCGCTCCCACCGGGCCTTTCACAACATGATGGTGAAGAGTTTTTTGAAGGGGACCGATGAGGAACAAAAACGGGTGATCCGCCGTTCCTTGATGAACCTCGAGGCCTTTTTAGATGAAAAATCCTGATTCTAGAAGAAAGGAAAATAGCCATGCGGATACTTGAAACCGCAAGTTACGTTCCCATCCGGGTGGTCACTAACGATGAGTTGAGCCAGTTGATGGACACCAGCGACGAATGGATTACCACCCGTACGGGGATTAAGCAGCGTCACATCAGCCAAGGAGAGACCACCTCTGACTTGGCGGTTAACGTAGCTAACCAGCTTTTAGCAAAGGCGGGGCTAGCCGCGGAACAAGTGGCCCTGATCGTGGTGGCCACCATGTCACCCGACAGTTACACCCCGTCAACGGCGGCAATTGTCCAGGGACAAATTGGGGCAACCAAGGCGGTGGCCTTTGACCTGTCAGCGGCGTGTTCGGGCTTTGTTTACGCCCTCCACACGGTTGAGCGGTTATTAAACCCTGGTCAGCGGGCCCTAGTGATCGGTAGCGAGGTCTTATCCAAGCTGATTGATTGGCAAGACCGAACCACGGCGGTTCTGTTTGGCGACGGGGCCGGCGGGGTGCTGGTGGAACAAGAAACTACCGGGCCCTCCCACGTGTTGGGCGAGCACCTAGCCACCTTTGGCGACCAAGCCGACCAACTGAGTGCCGGGCAAACGACGCCATTAACGTCCTTCCCGGGACCGGTAACGAAGGTCGCTCCTTTTACGATGAACGGGCGGGCCGTTTACCGGTTTGCCACTCATGAGGTGCCCACTTCAATTCGGTTGGCAGCCCAACAGGCCGGGGTAACCATTGAAGATATTGACGCCTTCTTGTTGCACCAAGCCAACGCCCGGATTATCGATCAAGTGGCGAAGCGTTTGCAACTGGATCGCCAACGGTTTCCCGTTAACATCAGCGAATACGGGAACACGTCGGCGGCCAGCGAGCCAATTTTATTTGCCGAAGAAGTTCAAAAAGGTCACCTACGTCGGGGCGACCTGGTGGCCCTAAGCGGTTTCGGCGGTGG
>ERZ781271.175-NODE-175-length-12333-cov-178.484444_pt1 | contig 12333 bp, 12 predicted proteins | sample MGYA00375849_ERZ781271 | MGnify/ENA primary metagenome ERZ781271 (study PRJEB29790, sample SAMN06051245) | human gut metagenome | host: Homo sapiens | place: USA: Cincinnati, Ohio | collected 2013-06-10 | study: EMG produced TPA metagenomics assembly of the Gut... | reverse complement strand
TCCTGTCAACGAATCACCACTATGGTAATCCATCAACAAGATTTAGTGTAGAGCCGCTTTTATTAATTATCAAAAAAATTCCCATCTATATTTATAAAAGGTTATCATAACAATTGAAATATTGATTAACTGACCTTTAATTGTCAAATTATTTACGTTCTAAGATGACTAATATAGATAATTTGGCTAATTATCCATGTAATTTTTGTTGCAACGTATCACCAATGCCATCTACCTTCTTAGCAGCCAAGACGGTGCCGCCGATGAGAACACCACCTACAATGAGCGTAGAAGCGATCATAAACTTAAATACACTTTTCAAAACGTCCATAAAATTCCCCCTTACTTTTTACCGGTTCGACCAACAACTAATGAAACAATCAGAACTAAAATAATTGCCCCGATGATCGATGGTATCAATGCCATACCAGCTAATGAAGGGCCCCAAGTGCCAAGGAGCCCTTGGCCAATCCATGCACCAATCAAACCAGCTACGATGTTTGCAATCCAGCCCATAGCAGCACCACGGTTAGTGATTGCGCCAGCAATGGCACCAATGATTGCCCCGACGATTAATGACCAAATAAGTCCCATATTTACTCACTCCCTTAGTTAACACGACTAGATTTATTGTCAGACGTTACTTTATCAACGCTGTCACTTAATGTTTCCTTCGATTTATTTGCGCCCTTACTAAAGGCTTCCTTCGTTTTATCTGTAGCATCGCTCACGCGATCTTGCAGAGAAGTCGAATCTTTTTCATGTTGCTCCTTTGTCTTGACATCAACAACATTCACATTTACCTCAATTACTTCTAAGTCGGTCATATTCTTTACTTCCCGAACGATAACATTTTTGATCTTGTCATACAGTTTAGAAATATCAATGCCGTATTCAGCAACAATGTCTAGATCCACTGCAACCTGCTTTTTTCCAACCTCTACATCAATTCCTGATGTGACATCGGAAGTATTAACTAGTTTTTCAGCAACATTTGCGAAAAAGCCGCCATCTACGGTTAATAAGCCATCTACTTCAGAAAGTGAGATACCAATGATTTTTTGAATAACCTTATCATCAAATGTTAAATTGCCTTTAACACCAGACTTTTCGTTAGTTGTTGTTTTTTCACTTGGTGTTCCATTCTGCATAATTTTTCCTCCTTATAATTCAAACAGTTATTTAAAAACATTTGTTAAGATACCAGTTTTTTGAATACAATAACCCGCGCTAATCCCGATTGCCATAAAAATCAAAACAAAAAGCGTCTTGAAAAATCCAAAAGTGATGATAAGGACCGCTAAGAGCAATCCTATAATTCCACCAATTAGTGGCCAAAAATAGTCTTTAATGAGTTCGGTCACGTTATCACCTCCTAGACAACTCGAGATTGATGCACATTAGCGTCCGACTCATTGAAATCAACGAGTCGGATTTTTATTTTTTTCTGTTCAGAAATTCCAAGACAAATACGCAAATCTTTTTTTAATTGATTGAGAAAATTTGCAGTCTGTTTCTTGGCATTGACTGAATTTAGTAGATCACCCGATATTTTAAGTGTGATCCTTTTTCGTGATAACTTAGCTGATACCTTGGGGTTACCAATAAAGGGTTCATGTTGAAGTGCTGAAAGAGCAAAATGCTCAATAGCTTTCTTACTGATGGTAACTTGACCATCAGACTTTTGATGAAGATATAATGACTGTGACCGTGGCCAAAAAAGTGTGATAATCAATAAAACAATTAACACCGCCGCCAGAATTATCCCACTCCAAAAAAGGTATATCGGTTCGTACTGATCCAACCAATCAAACTTTAATTGCATGGGTGTGCTAGTGCCAATGGCCGTTGACCAATTTTTAAAGACAAGAACTATGGACAAAGGAAATGCAAGGATAATAACAACTACTATTAAAGCCTTAAATATAACTCGCAAATCATCACCACCTTTACCATCATTGTAGCAGGACAGTAGTGATAATGGAATTATATGCACTTATGAGAAACCAATTAAAATTTTTATTTGACTAAACCAATCTGGCCACTAGGGTATACCTTATTGGCTTTACTTGGCTGTATGAACTGATGCCACCTAAAATAGTTCAGTAGGATTATCCAAATATGTTAGCAATTCCTCTATCAATGATATTGGATGTAAGCTGATTCCTGAGACAACTTTTAAGAGAGCGTATAATGAATAAATCGTCTTCTCAAAAGGAAGGAATTTTTACATGCCAACTCGTTACAACAAAGAATTCAAACAAAACATCATCAACCTATATAAACAAGGCGAATCAGCCGCCCAACTGGCCAGAGAATATGGCATTGGCTATTCAACCGTTCATAAGTGGATCCAGGGCCAAGCCAAAACTCAATCCGGTAAATCGCCAGACGAAATTAAAGCGATGGAAAAGCGGCTGGCTTCCCTGTCTGAGGAGAACGAAATCCTAAAAAAAGCCCTGGGCTTCCTTGCGCAGAAGTAACCAATATTTTTGATTACATTCACCAAGAAAGCCATCACCACCAGGTAACTAAGATGTGCCGAATCCTCGGTGTTTCCAGAGCTCAGTATTATCGTTATCGATCCCCAAAGCCTTCAAAACGCCGGGCCGAAGATGTGGACTTAAAACAACGGATTCTGCGGATCTTTACGGAATTCAAGCAGCGATACGGCGTTATGAAGATCCACCATGAATTGAATCTGGAACTTCAACCACTGCAGCGTCGGTACAGCCCAAGACGGATTTCCCGGCTCATGAAGGAACTGGATATCCACTCCGTTACCGTCAATAAATGGAAAGCGGCTTCGGCTTCCAAAACCAAGGTTGAACAGCGTCCCAACTTGCTTAAGCAGGATTTCTCGACCACTGGTTTAAATCAAAAATGGACCGCTGATATGACCTATATTCAAACGAAGCGTAATGGCTGGTGTTACTTATCAACCATCATGGATCTGCACTCAAGACGAATTATCGGCTATTCATTCTCAAAAAAGATGGATACTGATTTAGTCTTAAAGACCCTGGAAAGCGCGGTTAAAAATCGAACCATTACTGGGGACCTGATTATCCACACAGACTTAGGATCACAGTACACCAGCTATGATTACAACCAACGGTTAACAGAACTACATATCCGCCACTCTTACAGCCGTAAGGGGTGTCCATACGATAATGCACCAATGGAATCTTTTCATGCTTCCCTCAAAAAGGAATGTGTTTATCCAGTGCCGGTCTTTGAGAATTATGAAACTGCCGCTGCTGTCCTTTTTGAATATGTGCATGCTTTCTACAATAGGAAGAGAATTCATAGTTCACTGGGCTACCAGACCCCCTTACAAGTTGAAATCGCAACACTTACGAGCCAAATGGCCGCCTGATTTAATGCTTTCCGTGGTTCAAATAAGTTATTAATCACGATTAATGATTTATTTAAGCTGTGGAAGGTAAACGCGGTTCTGAATGTCTCTTAAAACCTGTCTCAAATATTGACTTCAATCCACCACAACCACAAACGTTTGAAGACTTAGAACAGCTGGTGACAGAAGGTATCGATTACTTTACGCATTCCTTTATTTCAGGCAAAAGAAATGACCTTACCGCAGCAGAATACCGCTTCGGCAAGGCCAACTAGTTTTTATTATTTAATGTGTCAACTTGACAGGGCACAGTACCCTGAGCTAAGCCACCCACTCAAATACACTCCTCAAAAAAAGGCGACCCAGGAAACCGAATGGTTTTCCTGGGTCGCCTTTATTTTTACGCTAGCAAACGTGGGAGCTAGCCGTTCGCCCTAGCCTCGTCATCCGAGCTACACCAGGGGTTGGTGCCCACTTCCCTTTATTCCAAGAAGTCCTTTAACTGCTTGGAACGGGATGGGTGGCGCAACTTGCGCAGGGCCTTAGCTTCGATTTGCCGGATCCGTTCCCGGGTCACGCCAAAGACGCGTCCCACTTCTTCCAGGGTCCGCGTCCGGCCGTCGTCCAAACCAAAGCGCAGGCGTAAGACGTTTTCTTCCCGGTCGGTCAGGGTGTCCAGCACGTTTTCGAGCTGCTTTTTCATCATCTCGTAAGCGGCGTGGTCGGCCGGACTGGTGGCGTCGTGGTCTTCGATAAAGTCCCCTAAGTGGGAGTCATCTTCTTCACCGATCGGCGTTTCCAAGGAGACCGGTTCCTGGGAGATCTTCAGGATGTCACGCACCTTTTGGGTGTCCATGTCCATTTCGGCCCCGATTTCTTCCGGCAGCGGTTCCCGGCCGAGGTCTTGGAGGAGTTGGCGTTGGATCCGGATTAACTTGTTGATTGTTTCAACCATGTGGACCGGAATCCGGATCGTCCGGGCCTGGTCGGCAATCGCCCGGGTGATCGCCTGGCGAATCCACCAGGTGGCGTAAGTGGAGAACTTGAAGCCCTTACGGTAGTCGAACTTTTCGACCGCCTTCATCAGCCCCATGTTCCCCTCTTGGATTAGGTCTAAGAACTGCATTCCCCGACCCACGTAACGCTTAGCAATCGAAACCACCAGCCGCAAGTTGGCTTCGGCCAGTTCTTGCTTAGCGGTTTCGTCACCCTTTTCGATCCGCAGGGCCAACGCCACTTCTTCGTCGGCCGTCAGCAGGTTGACCCGGCCGATTTCCTTGAGGTACATCCGCACCGGATCGTTGATCTTAATGCTAGACGGAGCGGTGGTATCCTTTAAGGCCTTGGAGGACAGCTTTTCGGTTGCCTTGAGTGCCCGCAGGTCCGGGTCACCGTTTTCGTCAACCACGGAAACCCCGGCGTCTTCCACGTTTTGCAACAGGGCGTCCATCCCGTCGGCGTTTAAGCCAAACGGTTCGGCAATCTTTTCGGTTAATTCATCGTACTGGATGTTTTTTGCCTTCTTGTAATTGCGAATCAAAGCCCCGACGGCCTTGTCGTATTCGGCTTGGTTGAAATCTTCTAAGTTCGAAATTACCCGGTTCTTCTTACTGCTCTTTGCCATTAATTAACATCCTCCGTTTTCATCTTCTGTTCCTGTCGCCGCAAGTCAATCAACTCGATCGTAAGCTTGGTGATCAATTGTTGATCGTTTAAGGCGGCAGCCTCCTGAAGGGCGGCCGTTTTCTCTCTTATTTGTTGTTCAATCGGGGCGACGTCGACGAGCACGGCAAGGCAATCGTCGACGGTCTCATCCACCGCCGCTTGTGGCACCACCCGTTGCTCAATCTGGCCAACGATCGTCCTGAGCTTAGCGTCGGTCAGCTCCCCCATTAACTGGGCGACGTCCACCTCGTCGGCCCCGGTCCTTTGCAACTGCTCCTTGGCGGCCGCGTCAAGGAGCTGGTAAGGGCGATCGACAAAGTGGAAGTTTTCAATCGCCCCCACGTGGCTGCGGACGGCGGGATTATGAAACATCTCCCGCAGGAGCCGTTGCTGAGCCAATTCGACCTTCCCCAACAGCGGTGGCGCCTGGGTACTCGGCGCGGTAGTTGTGGTGGGGGGCGTGGATTGATAACGCCGCGTCCCTGCTTGCCGCGGCTGACGAGGGGAGTTCTCCGGGTAAGCCGGGCGTGGCGCCGCGGTCGCCGCTAGTTCCTGCACCTGCCCGGTCAAAGTGGCGGGATTTAAGTGGTAATCCTTCGCCAGCTGTTGAATGTAGAGGTCCCGTTCCACCGGATCAGTGACCTTAGCAACCTCCCGCAAGGCGGCTTCAACGTAGTGCAAGAGCTCACTTTGGTTGGCTAGGTTAAGCCCCTGCTTTAAAAAGTGAAGCCGAAAGGCGGTCGGCGTCTCCTCGGCGTGGGCGAGGTACTCTTGAAACTTGGCTTGACCATTAGCTTGGACGTACTCATCCGGGTCCATACCGGCCGGTAACTGGACCACGCGCAGGGTTAACCGGCTGGCCGCCAGCATCGTCAGCGCCCGGTTGATGGCGTTTTGCCCGGCGGCATCCCCGTCGTAGCAAATCGTCAGCTTATCGGTGGTGCGGGCAATCACGGCCACCTGCTCGTCGGTAAAGGAAGTCCCCATCGAGGCAATCCCCGACCGGACCCCCGCCCCAAAGGCCGAGATCACGTCCATGAAGCCTTCGAAGAGGGTTAGGTGTCCCTCCTTTCTGGCCGCCTTTTTGGCTTGGTCCAGGTTAAAGAGGGTCCGCCGTTTATTAAAGATCGGCGTCTCCGGGCTGTTTAAGTACTTAGGGGCGTTTTCGGTCGCCTTTTTAGTCAATAAGCGCCCGGAAAAGGCGATTGGTTGCCCGTTAGCGTTTTTGATTGGGTAAATCACCCGGTCAAAGAAACGGTCGTGCAACTGCCCGGTTTGGTCCTCGGTAAATAAGCCCGAGGCCCGCATGAGCTGGTAATCGATCCCCTTTTGGGTGAAGTACTTGACCAAGAGGTCCTCTTCCCCCCGGGCAGGGGCAAAACCGAGGTTAAACTGGCCGATTAACTCCCGGCTCATCCCCCGCTTGGTTAGGTAATTGAGGGCCGGCTGTCCCGCCACAGTGTTAACCAAAACGTGGTGGTAAAGGCGACTGGCCTCTTCGTGTAAGCGGTAAAGCGGGGTGTTGGGAGAGGCGCTTTCCCCGCTCGGGCCGTTACTTTCCCTTGGCAAGTCAACCCCCGCCGTCGTGGCTACCTGTTCGACGGCCTCCATGAAGGAGAGGTCGTGGGCCTGCTCCAAGTAGCTAAAGACGTCCCCGCTGCGGTGACAGGAGAAACAATAAAAATACTGTTTTTCTTCGTTGACCGAAAAAGACGGGGTGGCATCCTCGTGAAAGGGACAGTGCCCCATCAGGTTTTTCCCCTGCTTTTTGAGCTGGATGTCTTGGCTAATGACGTCGGCAATGTCCACTTGGTTGCGTAGCTGATCGATCGTTTCCCTTGGGATTTGGGGCATCCACCATTCCCCCTCTCGCTAGCGATAGTTACGAAAGGTCGCCTTCCCGTTGGAATGCGACCTTTCGAATTAAACGACATTAAATTGTTTGGGGCCCACTTTTACTAGTTATCATAATACCATAATTTTAGTGGTGGGCCAACTGTATTGCCTACTTAACAATCAATTGGTCTAAGTTCCCAAAGGCCGCCGTTTGGTCCGCCAAGATCGTCAATAAGGAGAGGCGGTTGTTCTTAACCGCTTCGTCCTTGTCCATGATCATGTTCTCTTCAAAGTAGAGCGAGATGACTGGTTCCAATTCGAGCAGGGCGCTGAACTGTTGATCCAAACTCCGGCCTTCCTTGGCATCAATCAGGGCTTGAACCGCTTGATCTAACTGGCCTTCCGATGGGTTTTCAAAGAGGCTTGGGTCCACCTTGACGTCGTCTTCAGACAGGTTCCCCTTGGCGGCCAGGCGGATCACCCGGGTCAGGGCTTCCACTTGGTCCTTTAAGTCCGCGTCGTCCTTGTGGGCATCTAAGACGTGAGCGGCTTCCACGATGGCGGCCGGGTCGGTCACGTGGGTGTCGGTGACGGCGTCGACAATGTCGTGGCGCAAGTGGTCTAAGCTAAAGAGCTGCTTGAGCCGGTCGATGAAGAAGTCGGTCACGGAATCCGCATTCTTAGCGTAATCAAGGCCCAGGGCTGGCGTTGCTTGTTCTACCGCTTGCTTGGCACTCGCTTGGAAATCAAGCAAGTTCAAGTGCCACTTACGGTCCGCCAGCATCCGCACGATTCCGTAGGCCTGACGGCGCAGGGCGTACGGGTCGTTGGAACCGGACGGGATCATGTCTACGGCAAAGAAGGAGTAAATTGAGTCCAGCTTGTCGGCAATCGCCAAGACCGCCCCGACCGTCGTTTGTGGCAGGGCCCCGTCGGCGGAAATTGGCATGTAGTGTTCGCGCACGGCGGCGGCGACGGCCTCGTTTTCGCCAAAGCGCTTAGCGTAGATTTCCCCCATGATCCCTTGCAATTCGGCAAATTCGCCGACCATTTGGGTGGTCAGGTCAAACTTGTAAATCGAAGCGGCCCGGGCGAGATCGGCCAGTTCTTGGTCGCTTAAGCCTAGTTGTTGCCCTAAGAGGTTAGCCAGGGCCTTGGTGCGGGCCATCTTGTCGTACATCGACGAAATTTGGTCGTGGAAAGAAACGTTCTTCAAGCGGTCGACGTACTGGTCGATCGTCATCTTTTGGTCTTCGTCAAAGAAGAACTTGGCGTCTTCTAGCCGTGGTACCAACACCCGTTCGTTCCCCTTAATGACGTTATCTAAGTGGACGGCGTTCCCATTACGGACCGAAATGAAGGCCGGTTGCAGCTTCCCGTCGTGGTCGCGTACACAGAAGAAGCGTTGGTTATCCTTCATTGACGTGATCAGAACCGGTTCCGGTAATTCCAGGTACTTTTGGTCAAAGGTCCCGGCAAAGGCGGTCGGCCATTCCACCAGGTTGTTAACTTCTTCTAAGAGTTCTTCGTCCCAGTCGATCACCCAGTTGTGTTGGTCGACAATTGCTTGGATCTGGTCCTTGATCGTCGCCTTGCGTTCGGCCGCGTCGACAATCACGAAGTCGTCCTTTAAGGCGGCCACGTAATCGGTGGCGGACTTGATTTCAACGTCGTGGCCCAAGAAACGGTGCCCACGGGTTAAACGGCCCGCCGTGACGTTCAGAATGTCAAAGGGTACCACTTGGTCATCAAGCAAGGAAACCAGCCAGTGAATTGGGCGGATAAAGTTGAGCTTAAAACTCCCCCACCGCATCAAGGTTGGGAAGTTCATCGCCGTGATTACGTCGTTTAAACCGGCCAAGACTTCGTCGACTGGCTTGCCTTGGATGTGCTTTTCGACGTAAACGTATTCGACGCCCTTAACTTCTTTAAATTCGATGTCGTCAACCGTGGCCCCCTGACCGCGGGTAAAACCAATTGCCGCCTTGGTCCAGTTCCCATCGGCGTCTTGGGCAATCTTTTTGGCTGGTCCCTTCACCGATTCATCGACGTCGGGTTGCTTGTCGGCCAAACCAGAAATCAACAGGGCTAACCGCCGCGGCGTTGAGTAGGCTTGAATGTCTTCAAAGTCGATCCGTTCTTCTGTTAAGTAGTTGGCCACCCGGGTCTTTAATTGTTGGATGCTTGGGGTAACCACGTGGGCCGGCATTTCTTCCAGGCCAACTTCTAGTAGGTATGAATGTGCCATTAGTTTTCTCCCTTCTCTGCCCGCTTAGCGTTGCGCTTAGCCAGTTCTTCGGCTTGCTTGGTGTACTTAGCCACGACGGCTTGGCGTTCCTGTTCGTCGTGAATCAGCGGGAAGCCTAACTTACGCCGTTCTTCGACGAAGGCCTTGGCGACCGACTTAGCCATGATCCGGATCCGGTGTAAGTAGCCGGCCCGTTCGGTAACCGAAACGGCGCCCCGCGCGTCCAGCAGGTTGAAGGTGTGGCTGCACTTGAGGACGTAGTCGTAAGCCGGGTGCACCAGACCGAGGTCAATTAAGCGCTTGGCTTCTTGTTCGTAATCCTTGAAGAATTGCAAGAGCATGTCCTGGTTGCTTTCTTCAAAAGAGTACTTGGAGTGTTCGTATTCCGGTTCTTGGAAGATGTCACCGTACAAAACGCCGTCGGCCCATTCCAGGTCGAAGACGGAGTTGACGTTTTGAATGTATTCGGCTAAGCGTTCCAACCCGTAGGTAATTTCGGAGGCAACCGGGTCCATTTGTAATTCACCGACGACTTGGAAGTAGGTGAACTGGGTGACTTCCATCCCGTCTAACCACACTTCCCAACCGACCCCGGCACAACCCATCGACGGGTTTTCCCAGTTATCTTCGACGAAACGAATGTCGTGTTCTAAGGGTTCAATCCCCAATTCACGCAGGGAGCCCAAGTAAAGTTCTTGGATGTTTTCCGGGCTCGGCTTCATCAGTACTTGGAACTGGTGGTGTTGGTACAACCGGTTCGGGTTTTCCCCGTAGCGCCCGTCGGCCGGCCGCCGGGACGGTTCCACGTAGGCCACGTTCCACGGTTCGGGACCAATTGCCCGCAAGAAGGTATACGGACTCATCGTCCCGGCCCCCTTTTCCGTGTCGTAGGACTGCATCAGCATGCAACCCTGGCTCGCCCAGTACTTTTGAAGCGTGAAGATAATCTCTTGAACACTCAGTTTCTTTGCCATTGTCTTACTCCTTTCAAACGCAAAAACGCCCCCACAATCACCGGTTTAACCGGTCATTGCAGGGACGAATAACTTCGCGGTTCCACCCTGCTTTCCCAGGGAGGTGGGACAGCTTCGTTAAGGCAACTCGGGAGTGCCACCAGGTTCACGTCCCCCGGGGCTTGCACCCTCCCCCGGTCGCTTCATGGACGGCTGAACCATCTTTTCCGTCATCGTTGCAGATCTTTAATTAACACTTTTTAATGATACGAACGTCACCTAGAAAAGTCAACTCCCGGCCGGCTTTTTTTCGTCGTCCGTCCCCGGATTCTTTCTGGCGGTCAAGAGCCGGTTGGTCCAGGAATCCATTTCGTTGATGAAGCGCTTGGACTTAAGGCGCAAGCCCAACTGGTCGTCGTAGATTTTGTCCAGCGTCCGACCTAATTGACGCTTGGTCGCCTCGTCTACGTGTACCTGATCGACCTTGGCCAGGTTAAGGGTCGCAAACAGCCGGAGGTAGGCGACGGTTTTGGGGGTGAGGTGGAAGCGGTAGGGGTCCTCTGCAAAGTGATGGAGGCACAGCATCCCGCCCATCTTTTCCGAGTAATCCAGCGGCAAATCACTGCGCCCGCACACCACGCACCGGTCCCAGACCGGGGCGATCCCGAACCGGTTGAGGAGTTGGACCTCCAACACGTTCACGACTACCTGGGGGTCGCGCCCCGTGTTGATCAAGTTTAGGGCCGCCATCACCTGCTTGTACCAGCCGCCCAGCGCCCGCCCCTCTTCAAAGGCCTGGTCGACCAGTTCTAGCAGGTAAGTCGCGTAGGCGTTGCGGTTTAAATCGGCGCCGATCCCGGTTAGGTGGTGGGTTTCTTGGGCCGAGACGATGTAAGACAAGCCCTCGTCGGCAAGGATCCCCACGTAGCTGCCGTAGGTGAAGGGTAAAATGTCTGACGCCAACTTAAAGCCCTTGCGTTTGGCCCCGCGGACAAAAAACATCAGCGGGCCGCGCCGGTCCGTCAAAATCTTAACCAGGAGGTCGCGTTCCCGGTAGTCGCGCCGGTACATGATCACCCCTTCAAAGGGTTCGTTGACCCGGGCCATCTGAATTCCCCCTTAAAAAAGTGGGTGGGAAATAACCTCTTTGCCAGGCCGTGCTTAGACACTAGGCCCGCGGTTATTTCCCACGTTATCTGTCTAACATTTTCGAATACAATTAGTAATCCGTTTGCCGGTAACCGTAGTCCTTTAACATCGCCGACTTATCGCGCCAGCCCGGCACCACCTTGACCCACAGCTGCAAGAAGACCTTGTCACCTAAGAGGGCCTGAATGTCTTGGCGGGCCGCGGTGCCGATCTTTTTGAGCATCGAACCGCCCTTGCCGATGATGATCCCCTTTTGGCCGGGGCGTTCAACGATAATGTTGGCCGAGACGTGAATCGTTTCATCGTCTTCTCGTTGGATCGAGGTGACGTCAATCGCCACCGAGTGCGGCACTTCCTCCCTAGTATTTAAGAAGACCTTTTCGCGAATCATTTCCGCAATCACGAACCGTTCCGGGTGGTCGGACACCTGGTCGGCTGGGTAGTACTGCGGGCCGGTCGGCAGTTGGTCCACTAAGTCGTTAATCAGGGTGTTGACGTTGTTTCCCTGCAAGGCCGAGACCGGCACGACCTTTTTGAACGGCAGCGCCCCTTCGTATTGGGCGATGATGTCCGGTAAGTCGTTGGGGTTAACCTGGTCGATCTTGTTGACGACCAGGTAGATCGGCTGTTGCACCTTCTTTAAGCGCTCAATGATGAAGTTATCCCCGGCCCCCCGCTTTTCATTGGCCGGTACCACGAAGAGAATGGCGTCGACTTCATCTAAGGCCGACAGGGCCGAGCGTTCCATAAAGTCGCCCAGGCGGGTTTGGGGCTTGTGAATCCCCGGGGTATCGATGAAGACGATCTGGGCCTCATCGCTAGTGTAGATCCCCTGAATCTTGTTCCGGGTGGTCTGGGCGACGTTGCTCATGATGGCCACCTTTTGGCCGACCATGTAGTTTAACAGGGTTGACTTGCCGACGTTGGGCCGGCCGATCAGGGCCACAAAGCCCGACTTGTAATTTGGATTATCCATTTGATCCTCGTTTCTAATTCAGTAGTTTTAATAGGTGGGGGACAAAGATTAAGAGGCCAACCACCACGGCAAAGGAGGCGGCACACAACACCACCCCCGCCGCGACGTCCTTAGCGTGCTTGGCGTTTAGATCGAAGTGGTGGCGCAC
>ERZ781271.162-NODE-162-length-13216-cov-180.751919_pt1 | contig 13216 bp, 9 predicted proteins | sample MGYA00375849_ERZ781271 | MGnify/ENA primary metagenome ERZ781271 (study PRJEB29790, sample SAMN06051245) | human gut metagenome | host: Homo sapiens | place: USA: Cincinnati, Ohio | collected 2013-06-10 | study: EMG produced TPA metagenomics assembly of the Gut... | reverse complement strand
TCAATTTCATCAATTAGGACTGGGTAACTGGAGCCCGTCTTCATATACAATTCTAGGGCCTGGACCGTCTTGGCCTTGCGCTGCGGGGTATCGGTGTCGTAAATGGTGCCGAAGTCAATCATCGAGTTGGCGGTGTTCCAGGTTAGCTGGTTAATGATCCGTAAGAGAGTCGACTTCCCTGACCCGGCCGTCGCCCCTAGGATCAAGAAGTTAGGCACGTCATTACCGTCCTCGGGGTTCAAACTAGCCTTGGTGCGGATTTCCCATAAAAACGGCGCCGCAAAGCCGTAGAGGATTGCCTCAAAGAACCGGCGCCCGTATTCCGGGGTGTAATCGACCACGAACTTGGCATAGCCCTGGATCACGGCGTCAATTTGGTGCAACCCCTCCCGAATTTCAGAAACGGTTGCCAGCTTCCCAAACGGCAAGGGGTAGGTGCCGGTGTCGTTGGGGGTGTAGAGGCCAGTAGTGTTACGGGCAATGTTGCGTTCCAGGGGCCGGTCGTACAAGAAGGTGGTGTACTTTTTTTCGACCGCTAAGTCCTCGGGGGTCACCGCCTGTTCGAAGGCTTCCACCACCCGTTTGTTGATCTGGGCCCGTTCCCGTAGCTTCGGGTGGGCTGCCCGCGGTGAAACGGCCTCTTTTTCCAACTTCAGGATCATTTCACGCTGTTCAATCGCCCGCTCGGCCTCGTCCTTTTCGGTGGCGTAATTGACCGTTACGTTACGCAAGCCCAGCGGCAGTTCCGGGTCGACCAGTTCCTTGTCAAGCTGACGTTGCACGTCGTTGACTAAGAGGTTGGTCAACTCCACCTGGGCGATCCGGTCGGTCTCTTCGTTAGAGAGGATCACCACCTGGCTAGCGTCGGCATCCTTGTCCTTTTTTAGGGCCTTGAGTTGCTTTTCGGCGGCGTTGAGTAGTTCATTAGTGAAGTAGGGCTGCATCACCGGTAGCATGTCAACCTTAAAGTGGTTATTCAAGCTTTCGTAAAGCGGGTGGTTGTCAAAGATGAGGGCCTCTTCAAAGCGGTTGTGGGCCGGGTCAAAGGAATCTTCGGTCAAGTTAACCGACCCCAACACTACCCGGGTTTGCTCGGTAGTCGGGTTACTGAGCAGGTAAAAGCGGGAGTGGACCGCTTGGGTTGGCGAAATGTCCAGCTTTAACAGCCCGGACACGGCGTTTAACTGCATTTGGCTGGTTAAAGCATGAAAAAGTTTGGCCGCTTCCTTGTTGGCGGCGTTTAACATCGCCGTTGCCAGGGCGTCTTTAGTGATCGTTTCGGTGGCGGTGTACCCGGTCGCCGTCTGGCGGGCGCCCAGTCCGATTTCGACCTTTACAAAATCGGGCAAGTAGGTGTTGATAAAGTCAGGCGTCACCGCTCCGGTCATGGCGATCAGCTGGGAATACTTTTCCGGATCAAAAATCTCTTTAATCCCCAGTTCAGCCGGTTGCCCATCGTGGAGAACGTGGATCTTGTGCAGGTCCCGTGGTTGGGGGGTCGTCTTGGTGCTTGTCATCGAATAAACCTTCTTTGTTGTAAATTATGATTCGTTAAGAGGGGCGCCGTAATTCTCATAATTACTCCTTGCCACCCCCTCCCCTCGTTGCTAAACGATTGATAAATCATTGATGATTTGGTGTCGCTTCCAAGGGCGGACCGACAAACATCGTGGTTTGCCTTAGTCACATGATAATTTTATCTTACCACAAGACTCCCCCGCTCGCCCGGTGGGATCGTGATTTCATCATTTTTTCGTCTCAAGCAGGGCGCCGGACCGTTAACCACGTCAGTTTGAAAACGATTTCGTGATATACTAATTACAAAACTAATCGTTTGCTTGAAAACGTTTTCATGATATACTAATTACAAAACTAATCGTTTGCTTTAAGAAAGGAGACCACTATGACCATCAAAAATGTAACCATCGCCGGGGCCGGCACCTTAGGGAGCCAAATTGCCTACCAATCCGCCCTCAAGGGAATGCGGGTCACCGTTTGGAACCGCCACGTTGAGAGCGCCAAAACTCGTTTGCACGCCTTAAAGGATGCTTACCACCGTGACCTCAAGCTTTCCGAGGCCGATTTTAATGCCGGCCTGGCCAACATTGTCGCGGTCACGACCGACCTAAGAGAAGCCGTTGAAGACGCCGATTTAGTCATCGAAGCGGTGCCGGAAGCCATGGAAGTCAAGGAAGCCTTCTACGAGGAACTCAAGGCCGTAGTCCCTGATAAGACGATCGTGGCCAGCAACTCTTCGACCTTCATGCCTAGTCAATTGGTGAAGTTCTTTGGTGACCCGCGCCGCTTCTTGCACATCCACTTTGCTAACGAAATTTGGAAGTACAACGTCGCCGAAATCGTCGGTAACCCGGACACCAAGCCGGAACTGGTGGAGGAGGTAATTGACTTTGCTAAGGCCATCGGAATGGTGCCGATCCACCTTTACAAAGAGCAACCCGGCTACGTGCTCAACTCACTTCTGATTCCGTTTCTCGATGCCGCAATGGCGTTGTGGGTCAACGGCATCGCTAGCCCCCACGAAATTGATAAGGACTGGATGATTTCCACCGGCTCCCCGTCTGGCCCGTTCATTATCTTGGACACGGTGGGCTTACGGACCGCTTACCAAATCTCTTTAAACAAGCACCAAGCCACCGGTGATGAAATGGCCAAGCAAGTCGCCGACAAGCTCAAGGAAATGATCGATGCTGGCCACTACGGCAGGGAGGCCGGCCAGGGCTTTTACCACTACCCGGACGCCGAGTTTCTCGCCCCGGGCTTTTTGAAGTAGGCAACGTAAACTAAGCAAAAATAGCTGAGGATCACGTTAACTAAGCAAAAAGACCACTTTCTCCCCTGACGGTTGAAAGTGGTCTTTAATTTAGTTAGTAGCGGTGGCCTTCCCAGTGGCGTAATTGATCGTAATGTTATTTTGAACGTTCGGAACAAAGACGTTGAACTGGAGGCTCCCGTCCTTTGACTTGGCCTCAATGTGGGCGCCGGACGGAACTAGGTTGTTACCGTCATAAATGTCGGTTACCCGGTAGCGGACTTGCTTACCCCGGTCGAGGGCCTTGCGAACTAGGCCTTCGTAGTAGTTTTGCCCGGTTGAATCGGTTGACCGGGCTTCGTTAGCCCAAGCGGTTTGGGTGGCGATGTTTTTCGGGTTGGACTCCGAAGCGTTGAAACCGGAGAGCCCCCCGACCAAGGCGTAGCCGAGTAGGTGCCCCCGGTCATAAGCGTGGGTCGGGCCGTTCTTTAAGTTGGTCAGTTGCATAAAGCCGACCGGTTTCCAACTAGTGGCGCCGTTCCCGGTTTCGGAACGATTCTTGTATTGGCGCGTCGTTTTGTTTAACCAGGCATCGCCCTGCCAAGCACGCCCCTGGCTGTCGAGCCGGTCAACGGCGTAGGGCGCGTTGTTGATCTTGGCGTTGAGCTTGGTCTTATTGTTGTTGATAATGAAGGCCCCATCGCCATTCCAAGTGATCGAACTCCCCAGTTGTTGCTTAACGTTGGCGGTTAAAACCGCCTCGGCCTTTTGCTTGCTCGGGGTGACCATCGTGCTCGAGCCGCTGGTTGACGACGAGCGCGACCGGTAGCTTAGGTTTTCCACCAGGGAGTTGACCTTGGCAACCAGGGTTTGGGCACTCGGTGAACTAGTGGTGGTCGTAGAAGATGCCTTGCCCGGGATACCCGAGGCAAGGGCGAAGAGGATGACGAAGGCAATTAACCAGCGCCAGCCCTGCTTCTTGTTACGTCGGCGTTTCATGATTTTCCTCCTCGTAGGTGTTGGGTTGTCTCACCCCCATTATACCCGTTGGAACGCCTGTTCGCTACTTAATTCTAAAACTGCAGGTGCTCGTTTAAAAAGGCCTCCTTTACGCAGTCACCAAGGAGCTTAGTCCCCTCCTCGACCGCTGCTTTAGCCATTTGGTCGTTGACTTGGGTCAAAAAGGCGGGCAGGTCTGCTTCTCCCGCCGCCTTCGCATCGGCGGCCGCTTGTAATTGACGGCCCAGCGCCGTTACCGTTTGCTCGTAGGCCTCAACCTTAGAGGCCAAAGCCCGGTAGTGGTGGTCGCCAATCGCCGCCAGGGTGTGGGCTAGCCAGTATGCCTTGGTCGGGTCGTACTGACCGCTCGTGTCCCGGTAGGCACTCGGGGTGTCGGTAACGTTGGCATAGAAGGGAACCAGGGCGTTAAAGGTGTTGGGACCAAAGGCCAGCCAATGGACCGCCGCCACTTCCGGCGCCACTCCCGCCCGGATTTCTAAGACGTGTAGTTCTAGGTTACGGTTCAAGGCGATTGAACGGACCTGGCCCCCCTTCTCACCACCATAGGGGTCATACGGGGTACCTTGGTAATGTGATGACATGGCCTGTTTGATGTCTTCAACCGCCAACCGGTGCTTGGGGTGGCAGATAAAGGGTAGGTCCATTTGGGTTGGGTCCGCCCCTGTTTCCACCCCGAATAGCTTCTGAACGTACCACGCCCGCGGGTTATTATAGCGCATGTCCCGGTAAGTGCGGGAACCACAAATTTGCCGTAGGTTGTAGCCATCATCGGCTGGGTTTAAGTCGTGTTGGTCAATCCAGTCCTTGAGGTCGGGGCTAGCCAAGGTGGTCGCACTCTCAAAGTCAAAGTCGGTGATGTTAAACCGGTTCGGCGCGATTACAAAGGCGTCGTCGGGGATCCGGACCGCTGCCCAGCGGTGACCGCCAATCGTTTCTAAAAACCAGACCTCGTCTTGGTCGGCAAAGGCAATCCCGTTGGCTTCGTAGGTCCCGTATTGTTCTAACAACTGACCCAGTCGCTCTACCCCTTCGCGTGCCGATTGAACGTACGGGAGGACCAGGGTCACGAAGTCCTCTTCACCAATTCCGCTTTCCTGGTTAAAGGGGTCGAGCCCTAAGATACGCGAGTTGGTGGTCGATGATTCGGTCGCCGTCATTGCCACGTTTGCCTGATTGATTCCCCCCGCCGCAAAGACACCGGCGCTACTATCGACGTCAGGAGTGGACGTGTAGCGTAACGGGTTTTCCGGTAAATCACAGATGAAGTTGGTGGTCTTAGAAGCGTAGTGGCGGGGTTGGTCCTGGGGTAAAATTACCCGAAAGGACTGGGGGTTAAAGGCGTTACCGTAATCTTCTTGACGGGCGATTAACGGGGCGTGATCGAGACTGGCGTCTTTACCAACCAAAATTGTGGTGCAGGGCATTAGAATTCCTCCTTTTTGGTGCGGCGTAGCATTTCTTGCATCATATCAAAGAGTTGACCGATCTTTCGGTCCGCTAAGATGCGGGCGTCTTCGCGACGGGAATTCTTCAAGTATTGACCGGCCCGCTGGGAATCGCCAAGGATTTGCCGGTAATTAGGAATAATCTGGGCGGTGTTGATCTCCATTTCGCGATCAAAGTCGTGCTCCTCAAGTGAGTTAATGAAGCTAGCGAAGCGGTCGTTGGCCACCTGCTCTTCTTGCAGGGCTTCATAGAAATCGTAGTAGTTGAGCATCGCCAAAAAGCAAAGGCGGAAATAACTACGGGTTTCCTCGTCCATTGGCGGCAGCGTTAAAAAGAGGCTGGTGTAGCTAGCGCCGGCTAAGAACCGCTCAATGTAATCGGCGTAATCGCGACGTTCCCGGTTGGTTAAATACCCACTCTCTTCTTCGCCCCAGTAATCATCAAAGGCAATCACGGCGGCCACTAAAAAGTCGTCGACGGCCATTCGCCACTCCGGCCGGCTATCCCCGCTCTCTAAAAAGGCAAAGGCCCGGTTGCCAAAGGACTCGGCGTTTGGCCAGAGGGCGATGGCGTCCGTAAAGTACTTGATCGCTAAGTGGAGGTGCCCATCAACGACGGCCTCCTCCCCCTGTCGGTTGTAGCGCATGGCAAGTGTTTGATTGTAGCTAGCCATTTCAAGGCCCCCTTCATTGGAATTATTATGGTTCATTTTACTCTCTTTACCAAGGAAGCACCAAATTTCGGTTTAAAGCTAATTCCATGGAATAAAAAAGGATGGGGAAGCGTAACTTTCCCACATCCTTGAATTTAATAACGGCATTGCTTCTTTATTCAGCCTGAGCTTGCTTACGTTTGTGCACCGTACTGAAGTAGATTGCCGTCATCAGGGCTAAGAAGATGACCCCTACGGCAACGGAAACCCGCGTATCTGGGTTAAAGAACATAAAGATCAAGATCAACAGTAAGGCGATTAAGGAGAAGTAGTTGTAAGCCGGGAAGAGCGGCATCTTAAACGGGTGCTCCCTCAAGGCTTCCGGGTGTTGCTTGCGGAAGTTTAATTCCGACATCAAGATGACAAACCACGGTACCATCCCCGGTAAAACGGAGGAGGAGTACACGATCACGAAAAGGTTTTGCGTCTTGGCAGATACGGCGGAGAGGATAAAGTTAACGATGAACCCAACGAAGATCCAACCGGAAATCGTCAGGATCGCCACGTTTGGCACCACCCGCTTGGACAGCTTGGAGAAGACCTTGGAAACTTCCCCGTCAACCGAGAGCTTAAACAACATCCGTGAAGCCGAGTAGATCCCGGAGTTGGCCCCGGAAAGGGCGGCCGTTAAGACGACGAAATTGATGATCCCAGCGGCCCCGGTGATCCCAACCTTAGTAAAGGTTTCCACGAACGGTGAGCCAACCGAGCTCAATTGGTTCCACGGGTAGATCGAAACGATCACGAAGATGGCCCCAATGTAGAAGATCAGGATCCGCCAGATAACGGACTTGACGGACTTAACAATCGCGTGCTTTGGTGAAGAGGATTCACCAGCCGTAATCCCCAACAATTCGATCCCTTGGTAGGACCCGGCGATCACGGACAGGGAGAACATGAAGCCCATCCACCCGCCGGTGAAGAAGCCGCCGTGGTTCCACAAGTTAGAGATCCCAACTGGGTGCCAGTGGTTCCCGAACCCCAGCACAATCACCATTAACCCTAAGATGATCATGACGATGATCGTGACCACCTTAATCATGGCAAACCAGAATTCCAGGCGCCCGTAGGCCTTGGCACTGGCCAGGTTGGCCGCCGTTAAGATGGCGACCATCACGATTCCCGACACCCAGTCTGGCAGGTTGGGCCACCAGTAATTTAGGTACTGCGACATTGCGATGATATCGGAGATCCCAACGATAATAAACTGGAAGACGTTGCTCCACTTCACCAGGTAACCAACCACCGGGTGAATGTACTTCGACCCGTAGTCGGCAAACGACCCGGTCCCCGGCGTCAGGTAAACCATTTCCCCAAGGGCCCGCATGACCCCGTACAGAACCATTCCGACAAAGGCGTAGGCTAATAGGACCGAGGGCCCGGTCCACTTAATCGTTGACGTGGCCCCCATAAATAGCCCCGAGCCAATCGTTCCCCCGATGGCAATCATTTCCATCTGACCCGGCGTCATCGACCGCTCTAGTTCAGGTTTCTTATCCATTCCGCATTCCTCATTTCCAGGTAAAAATAAACCAGGCCCGCTCATTAAACACCGAAGGGATGTTGGTGGTTGAGCGGACCTGGTATTTTTGACTACTAATTAGACCATGTCAAAATCCCTCAACCAACAAGCGTTGTTGTTGTGGTTGAGGTGGAGCTAGTAACGATAACGTTGGATAATTGCTTAATCATGTTGGCTCCTCCTTGCAGGTCTTTAACACATTTATTAGATTACCATTAGAACTAAGCGATTGCAAGCTAATCATGTGAATTTCTTAAACTTTTTGGCTCACCCAACTCCGTTTAAGGGCGCTACTAACCATTGCAAATAAACCTAGCCCGGCAATGGTCAGGCCCGTTCCCTGATTACCAGTTTGGGGGAGTTGGCGTTGGGGGGTGTTGGTGGACGAAGTACTGCCCCTTTTTAAGGCTTGGTGATCCCCACTCCGTTCGTCAGCGGGGGCGCTTGATGAGCTTGCCGCCTTTTTACCCAGGATGTTGGCGAGTACTTGGTCAACGGTCCCTGCGTTCACCGGGCGCCCTTCCTTTGTCGAATTCGTTGCCGCCCCACTGGAACTAGCAGCACTTTCGGTTGCTGACGAGCTTGCGACCACCGGTGACGAGGAAGTGGCCGCACTTGTAACGGATGCTTCGGTAGACCTACTACCACTCGGTTGGCTAACGGCGGCTGTGTTTGACGAAGGTGCCTGCTCATCACTGGCGGCCGACGAAGAAACCGAACTCCCTGCCACATGACTAGCCGAACTATAACTTGCTAACGCCGCTTCATTCTCGCTGGTCCCACTTGAAGTCGCGGCGTTGGTAGGTTCCTGTTCTGGCTGATTGGCTTGCGGTTGCATCGGGGCGGCACTCGCCACGGTAACGGCGCTTGCCTTTGATACCGCGGTGCTTGGCGTCGTCTCCTCCTCACCCTTAGTAACCTCGCTGACTGAACTAGCAGTACTAGTTGAAGAAGCCGGAGCACTAGTGGGGGCAGAACTGGCTGACGAGCTTGGCGTTGACGCACTACTTGGTGTTGCCACCCGTGAACTTAATTGGGGCGCCGGACTGTTAACCACCCCTTTGGCCACCTCCGACTCCGGTTTAACGGCCTGCACCGCTATGGCTGGCGATTTACTGGCTGGCGCCAGGGGCTCCCTAGTGGTGATGGTGGTGGCAGTGGTTAAGAGGTAGCCGCTAGTGAGGGCCAGCCCCAGTGCCTGGAATTTAAATGACATAGTTTGTTCCTCCCGTAGTTGGTCTCACTAACTAAGTACGGGAAAAGGGGAGGAAATGACGAAAAAAAGAGAGTGCGATCCAACCTATCAAGCAGGCCGTGGGCTAAGGATAGAACGGGGGTTGATGCGGTACGCATCGTTCTCCGGTCAGACTTAGCCACTAGGCCTGTGGTTGGAGAGCACGTTATTAGAAGTGCGACCAACCTCCAATTCGGGTCGTATGGCTAAGCTAGGGAGGAGCACGTTATCTGTCTAACATTCGTGAATACAACAAGAGGCCCAGAGAAACAGCTTTCTCCAGACCTCTTTCAATATTTTACAAACTTGAGTGCAAGACCCGTTCAATATCATCAACGATTTGTTCCGGGGTCAAGTGGTACCACTCGTACATGACGTCCAGCGGTACGTTATCGGCAAATTCACGCTGGGAACCAAAGTTGAGCACCTTCATGTTGGTTGGTCCGTAGTAGCGCGAAATCGTTTCGCCAAAACCGCCGGCAACCATCCCGTCCTCCAAGGTGACCACCAGATCGTGATCTTCTTGCAAGTAGTGGAGGTCTTGTTGGTCGATGTTGGTGACCGTCTTCGGGTTGATCAGGGTGGCATCGATGTTGAGCTTGCTCTTGAGTTGGGCAAGGACCTCTTCACCTAGTTCCCAGAAGCCCCCCACGGCCATGATCGCTACTTCGCTCCCCTGGTGGGCGATTTCGTAATCGATCGTGTCGTAGTTATCCTGGGTGGCCGGCCGGTGGAGCAGCTTTTGCTCTGGTTGGCGGATGATGACCGGGTTTTCGGCCTGGGTCAGTGCCCAGTCAAGCATTGAGATTAGCTCTTCCACGCTGGCTGGGGCTAGGTAATCAACGTTTGGCAGGCTCGACAGGTAAGCAATGTCAAAGGAGCCTTGGTGGGTGGCGGAGTTTTCCTTAATGGACCCGTTACGAACGATCATCACGACCGGTTCCCCGTTGAGGGCCATATCGTGGATTAACTGGTCGTACGCCCGTTGTAAGAAGGTCGAGTTTTCAAACAGTACCGGTCGGATCCCGGCTTGGGCCATCGCTACGGCCGAAGAAACCGACATTTGTTCGGCGATTCCCACGTCAAAGTAGCGGTCCGGGTACTTCTTTTCGAAGCGCTTGAGGTCAAAGGCTCCCGGGATAGCGGCGTTAATGGCCGCAATTGGGGTACCGGCTTCAATTAAACGTTCTAATTCATCAATAATGGCGCCGGAGTAGGTTTCCTTTGGGGCTGGTTGAAGGTCTGCACCCGTCTTTGGATCGAAGGGGCTGCGCCAGTGATAGCGCATTTTTTCCTCTTCCGCCGGCCTAAATCCCTTTCCCTTCAGGGTATGGACGTGTAAAACAACTGGGTGGTCAACGTCTTTGACACCCTGAAAGGCTTCGATCATGGTGGCCAAGTCATTACCGTCTTCTACGTAGCGGTAATCAAGGCCCATAAAGGTGAAGATGTTGTTCGATGCTTGACCATTTGATGCGCGCAGTTCCTTGAGCCCTTGGTAGAGTCCCCCTTGGTTTTCGTCGATCGACATTTCGTTATCGTTAACGACGATGATCAAGTTTCCCTTAACCTTGGTGGCGTTGTTCAGTCCCTCAAAGGCTAACCCACCGGATAAGGAGCCATCCCCGATTACGGCAATTACGTCGTCTTTGGACTGCGAGTCTTGCAAGTCACGAGCTTCAGCCTCACCCACTGCCAAGGCAATGGAAGTGGAGGTGTGACCAACTTCAAACAGGTCGTGATCGCTTTCCTCAGGGTTTGTGTACCCGGTGACGTCTTCGTAGTGGTCCGGATCTAAAAAGCCCAGCTTACGTCCGGTCAGCATTTTATGGGCGTAGCTTTGGTGGGAGACGTCCCAAATCACCTTGTCGTGTGGAGAATCAAAGACGTAGTGGAGGGCAATCGTTAATTCCATGGCGCCCAGGTTTGGTCCCACGTGCCCACCAATCTTTTCGTCACGCTCCAAGACGAGGGTCCGCATTTCGCTAGCCAACTGTTGCAACTGTTCAAGGGAGAGTCCCTTGATGTCTTCAGGTTCGTTAACCTCGTTTAAGAGGAACTCCGGATGCAGGTTCATGTTTTGTAAACACCCCTTCATTTGCTAAACGACATTATATACATGGGCTATTTTACACCATTTTACCAACCACCGGGGAGAATTTAGCCCGATCGTTTGACGCTCCCCGGCAGAATCAGTACCATGGTAAACATAAAGAAATGTTTAAGGACGTCCCCTATGCAAACTGATACCAACCAAGCGGTGGCTAAGTTATCCCCCTTGTTACCCCTCACACCGGAACAAGAACATCTAGTCCACCAAATTCTTAACTTTACCAACCAGCACCTGACCGGAACGGCTCCGGCCGTTTTTACCATTTACGGTGAGGCCGGTACCGGTAAAAGCGTGGTCTTATCCCACCTCTTTAATGAGCTCCAGGTAAGGGCGCGTAATGATCAAACCAGCCCCCTCTTTAAGACCACCAATTACTTTTTGGTTAATCACCCGGAGGTTTTAAAGGTTTATAAGGAAATTGCAGGCGACCAGGCCGCCCTACTCAAGAAGAACTTCATGCGGCCCACCTCGTTTATCAACCAGCTGGATAAGCAGCACCAAACTGTCGACGTGATGGTCGTTGACGAGGCCCATCTCCTCTTGTCCAAGCCCGATCACTACAATAACTTCTACCACGAAAACCAGTTAGCAGAAATCATTAAGCGGGCCCGGGTGGTAATCTTAGTCTTTGACCCCTACCAGGTATTGCGAATGAAGAGCTTTTGGACTAGGGGCCGTTTGGAACAGATCACTCACCGCTATCCTCACCAAGAAGTTACCTTAACCCACCAGTTTCGGATGAGCGCCTCAACCAGTCTCTTGCAGTGGATGAACGACTTCACCGACGGCGTTATTAACCCCCTGCCCGCCGATGCCCGCGACCACTACGACTTCCGGGTCTTTACAGACGCTGAGAAAATGCGCCAACAGGTCTTTAAACGGGACGCGGCGGTCGGCCTCTCCCGGATCCTGTCAACCTCGGGGTACCCCTCCACTTTAGATGGGGGTAAGCACTACATCCAAGAGGGACACTTTAAGATGCCCTGGGACCAGTACAATTATACCGCCACGTCTTGGGCAGAAATCCCCAGCACCATCAATGAAGTGGGGTCGATCTACACTTGCCAAGGCTTTGATCTTAATTACGCCGGGATCATTATCGGGCCGGTGATTGCCCAAGTTCCCGGTACTAACCGCCTCCGGGTCAACTTGGACCGCTTCACCGACAATGAGGCCTTCAAGCGTCGGGACGACCTTACCGACCCAGTAGAGGTTAAGCACTACCAGGAACGTCTGATCCTAAACGCGTTAAACGTCATCCTAAAGCGAGGCGTCCGCGGCACCTACCTGTACGCCCACGACCCCCTGCTTAACCACACCTTGGCCACCCTCTACGCCAGCAACTTAGAAAGGAAATAGTTCATGGAAAAACACCGTTTAAATAAGTACTGGCTAATTGGGCCGGGAGTGATCGCCATCATCTTCTTGGTGTTGGCCCTCGTGCACGACTTCATGCCTGAAATTCGCCTCCTAATGGACCTGACCCCCGCTCATCGGGCCGAGCTCTTAACCATGATTCGCAGCAACGGTATTCGCGACCTGATCTTCATGTTAGGTAATGAACGCGATTCCGGGCCTCTCCAACGCCGTTATTTGCGTTTTTGTCGGTCTCTGTTACGGCCCGTGGATCAGTCTCTTGGTTAACTGGGTGGGGAATATTTTGGGCAATTGTGCCGTCGCCGCCCTGTTATCGCACGTCAAACTCTCCCATAAGTTTAATTATTTCTAGCCGGAAATCCCGTGACTTTAGTCATGGGATGGATAGGCTCACTCAGCGTCCATTAGGACGCTTTTCTTTTGGAGTGCATTATATTTTTGATTGTTGATATAGTTTTCCACTACATCTTTACTCATGTTACCAAGCGTACTCATATAGTAGCTGGGTGACCATAAATGACCACCCCAATATTGTGATTGTCGGATTTCTGGATGTCGTTTGGGAAAGATAAATGCACTACGCCCTTTTAGTGCTTTGATAGCACTGGTTGGTGCCTTGCTAGGTGGAAAACTGATCAGTACATGAACATGATCTGGCATAACTTCCATCTTCCCGATTACAATTTCGTTATTTTTTGCAACCATTTGCAATATGTCTTTCATTTCATCTGCTAGTTCTTTAGTTGAAAAAGTTTGATGGCGATACTTAGTTACCCAGATTAAATGATAATGGAAATTATAGATATAACGGCGAGTATAAACAGCGTCTTGAATCTTTTCTTTAGTCATTAAGAACACCTCGATTGTTATAGTCATTGGCTAATGGTATAATACTATTATACCATTAAAGGAGGTGAAACAAAATGAAGTCAATGGCGCAGATGAAGTATCATTACGGACTCAAGGTGCGGATTTATCCAAGCGACAGGCAAAAGAAAATTATCAAGATCAATAGTGATGCT
>ERZ781271.159-NODE-159-length-13588-cov-161.402719_pt1 | contig 13588 bp, 10 predicted proteins | sample MGYA00375849_ERZ781271 | MGnify/ENA primary metagenome ERZ781271 (study PRJEB29790, sample SAMN06051245) | human gut metagenome | host: Homo sapiens | place: USA: Cincinnati, Ohio | collected 2013-06-10 | study: EMG produced TPA metagenomics assembly of the Gut... | reverse complement strand
TCAAAAGTCATCACTTTTTATTTCTTAAAGTGACAACTTTTAAGGCTATTGTACGGCAGACCTAGTGCCTAAATACGACCTGCCCGGGAAGTCATTTGCCATCCTCCTTTACCCGGCACTCACCGTCGGCCGGCCCAGTTTAAACTGGTTTTTGAGCCGCCCGGCGATCATCATGGCGGCCACCAAGAAGATAAAGCAGGTGGCAAAACCGGCCTGGATCCCAAAGAGGGTCCCCCGGTGGCCCCACTGCCCCATTAAGCCGACGACAGAAACGAGCACCGCCGTTCCCAGCGAGGCCGCTACCTGACGGATGGTGTTAAAAGTCGCTACCCCGTCTGGCACCAGGTCAAAGGGTAAGATCCCCAGGGCGTGGGTTTGCAGGGGGATCAGCATCGAAACCAACCCCAGCTGGCGCACCGCCTGAAAGAGCGCTAAGACCACCGGCCCACTAGCGGCGCCAATCGTAGCTTGAAACAGGGTCCCCGCTCCGTCCACCACCAGTCCGAACAAGACCAGCCGCCGCACCGACAAGCGGTCGTACAACCGCCCGCTTAACCGCGACAAGAACCCCGTCACTAGCGCCCCCGGCAGGATCACTAGTCCTGACACCAGGGCGCTTTTTTGTTGAACGTTTTGCACTAGGAGCGGCAATAAGATGGTGTTGCCAAACATGGTCGCCACGATCAACATGTTGATCAAGGTTGCCACCACGAATTGATCATAGGCCATCACCGAGAAGTTAATCAAGGGCGCCTTAACCCCGCGTTGGCTGAAGTAAAAGATGACTAACGCGACCGCCCCGACAACTAAGAGCCCCAGCACCTGCCAGGTCCAAAACGGGCTGGTCGAAACGTTGGATAGCCCCATCAGTAATGCCCACAGGCCGATTGAGACAATCGCCATCCCGCGGGTGTCGAAGTGGGGGTTTTCGTTGTGGGGGATCCGGGGCAACTGGATCACCGCCGCCACTAAGGTGAGTACGGAGAAGGGCACGATTACCAAAAAGAGCCAGCGCCAGGATAGGTCGTCTAGGATTAGCCCCGACACGGTCGGACCAATGATCGGCGAGAAGTTAAAGGCCAGTCCAATGATCCCCATGATCGTCCCCTTTTTCTTGGGTTCGGCGTAGCGGATCGCCAAGACGTTGACCAGGGGCATCATGATCCCCGCCCCAGCCGCTTGAACCACCCGGGCAATCACGACCGTCCAAAAGGTGGGCGCCACCGCTCCCCCCACCGTGCCAACTAAAAAGACCGCCGTGGCGATGATAAAGAGGGTGCGAAAGGACCAGCGCCGAATCAGGTAGGCCGATAACGGGATCATCATGGCGTTCGTTAGCATGTAGGCGTTGATGATCCACTGCACCGTCCCCTCACTCACGCTAAAGACCCGCATTAACTGGGGCAACCCCGTATTCATCAGGGTGGAACACAATAACCCAAAGAAGGTCCCAAAGACCATAATGACTAGTGACCGTGCAATTCGTTGATCCTTCAATTTTCTTCTCCCGCTCCTAAGTAACGATAATTTCTTAAATATACCACTTAGCCGGGAACAAAAAAAGGCCGGGGAGCCCACCTTCCCCGGCCTTTTTAATCTTTATAACGCTGACTAATTTAACGGCCCCGCCGGTAAGGTCGGGGGGTTCCTTAAGATCGCTAGCGAGTTGATTTGGTCGGCGTGGAGCTGGTCAATTAAACCATCAACGCCGTCAAACTTAATTTCGCCGCGCAGCCGTTGTATCCAACTGACGGTGACGTGCTCGCCGTAAATGTTACCCTTGAAATCAAAGAGGTAAACTTCGATCGTCTTGTGCTTATTTTGCCCAAAGGTGACGTTGTAGCCCACCGAGGCCATCCCGCCGTACCAGTGGCCGTCAACCAAGAAGTTGACCGTGTACACACCCACGGCCGGGATCCGTTCGAGCGGGTCCCAGGCGACGTTGGCGGTCGGAAAGCCGATCGTCCGGCCCCGGGCCAGACCGTGAACCACGATTCCGCTGGTTTGGTACCGGTAGCCCAGGAGCTGGTTAGCGTCTTCCACCCGGCCCTGGTCAATCAGGTCGCGGATCCGGCTGGAGCCAATCTTTGCGCCCCTGGTTTCCTGTTTTTTAACCGTCACCACGTCAAAACGGCCGGCCGCGTACCCCACCAAGCGGTCCATCGTGGCGACGTCCTTTTTGCCATAGGTGTGGTCAAAACCGGCCACCACCGCCACCGCGTGCATCCTGACTAGGTAATCGCTGACGAACTCTTCGGGACTCAGGCTGCCGAGTTTGGCCGTGAAGTCAACCAGGTAAACCAGATCGGCGCCCAGCTGTTCCAACAGGGCCAGCTTCCGGTCAATGGTGGTCAGGTAATGGACCCCCTCATCGTAGCGCTGGTAGACGATCCCCGGTAGCTTGTCGTAGGTCAAAACGGCTAGGGGGACCTGGCGGCGGACCGCCTCTTCTTTGGCCCGGGCGATCACCGCTTGGTGGCCGCGGTGAACCCCGTCAAAAAAGCCCATTGCGACCACTACCGGACCGTCCGGTACCTGTTGCTCTAATAGTGGATGGTGTACCTTTATTACTTCCATTGTCTTCCCTCTAACTATTCTTAAACATCTTTTCGGGTTGGTAGTGGCGCTCAACGTGCTTATAAACGGCCTTGGTGTCCCCTTGGTAGGTAACCACCACCCGCGGCTCTTGGGGGGTTACCTCGCTTTGCTTGAGCCAGCCACCGTTTTGAACGGCTTGCCACTGCTCGGCGTTGAGTGCCAGGTGGGGCAGGTCCTTGACGGCGTAATCAAGCGGGTACAAGTTGACCATCCCGCTCGCCGTAACCATGTCTTGGATGTCATCAAGGCTCAGGGTCTGATCCAAGGTGAAGCCACCCGACTTTAACCGGGTCAAAGACGACATCACCCCCGGGTAGCCCAACTTGGCGGCCAGGTCGACGGCCAGGGTCCGCACATACGTCCCCTTGGAGCAGGCTACCTTAAAGCGGACCCGCTGGACTTGCCGTTCCTGGTCGTAACTGGTGGCTAGCAGGGTGAACTGGTCGATCGTCACTTGGCGCTTAGGGCGTTCCACGGTTTCACCAGCCCGGGCGTACTCGTATAAGCGCTTCCCCTTGACCTTTACGGCCGAATACATCGGCGGCACCTGGGTGATTTCCCCGGTCATTTCGGCCATTTTTTCCGCAATCATTTCTCGAGCGATGGGCGCCGGCACCGGCTTTTGGTCGACCACTTCCCCATCGAGGTCTTCGGTGGTCGTCGCTAGCCCAATCGTCAATTCGCCGGCGTACTCCTTACCCGAGGCCATCAGGTATTCCACGGCCTTGGTGGCGTTGCCGATCGCAATTGGTAAGACCCCGTCCACGTTGGGATCCAGGGTCCCCGAGTGGCCGACCTTCTTGGTGTGTAAAATCCGCCGCAAGCGGGCGATGCAATCAAACGAGGTCATCCCCCGCTCCTTATAAAGTGGAATGATTCCGTCCATTGGTCTTCCTTTCTGCTCTATAAAAAAGGCCCCAACGTCCACTAAACGAACGCTAGGGCCCAACTACTGTTAGAGCTCGTTATTTTTGTGAAGCTCGTTCAGCAGCTCGTCAATGCGACTCCCGTATTCAATCGATGGGTCGCGGACAAACTTAATTTCCGGTGCCTTGAAAATATTCAGGCGGCTCCCCAGCTCGCTGCGCACCAGCCCGGTCGCCTTATCCAACCCGGTTTGGGTTTTCTCGGCGTCCGAAGCCAGCTTCGACAGGATCGTGTAGTAGATCGTCGCTTGCTGCAGGTCACCCGTTACGTCAACGCCGGTCACCGTTACCCCGTTGACCCGGGGATCGCGGACCCGCTTTAAGAGGATGTCGTCGACTTCGCGCTGAATCTGTTGCGCGAGCCGTTCCACCCGGAATTGCTTATTCGGCATGGCGCTCCTCCTTTACTTAACCGGAACTTCTTTCATGTGGTAAGCTTCGATGACGTCGTTTTCCTTGACGTCGTTGAAGTTCTTGATCGTCAACCCACATTCAAAGCCCATCTTAACTTCCTTAGCGTCGTCCTTGAAGCGCTTGAGTGAGCCCAATTCGCCTTCGTAAATGACCACGCCGTCACGGATCAGGCGGACCTTGGCGTCGCGGGTGATCTTACCGGAGACAACCATCCCCCCGGCAATCGTCCCGATCTTGGACGCCTTGTAAAGTTGCCGCACTTCAACTTGACCCAGCACTTCTTCTTCGTAAACTGGTTCCAGCATCCCCTTCATGGCGTCTTCAACTTCTTCGATCGCGTTGTAGATCACCCGGTGTAAGCGGATGTCGATGTTGTTAGTTTCGGCTTCGGACTTCGCCAGCGGAGTTGGGCGAACGTTAAAGCCGATGATGATGGCGTTGGAAGCTTCGGCCAGGGTAACGTCTGATTCAGAGATCGCCCCAACGGCCTTGTGGATGATGTCGACCCGCACGCCGTCAACCTGGATCTTTTGCAGGCTTTGGGCGAGGGCCTCAACGGACCCTTGCACGTCGGCCTTGATGATGATCGGCAGGGACTTCATTTCACCCTTCTTCATCGTGTCAAAGAGGTTGTCCAGGGTCACGTGACTAGTGCGGCGCCGCTTTTCATCTTCGGCCCGCTTAGCCCGTTCTTCCCCGGCGGCCCGGGCCGTCTTTTCGTCGTCAAAGACAACAAAGTGGTCCCCGGCTTCCGGCACCCCGTTGAGCCCGGTAATTTCGACTGGCGTCGATGGGGTGGCGTCCTTGATCCGCCGGCCGTTTTCGTTGGTCATCGTCCGGACCCGACCAAAGGTGTCGCCGACCACGATTGGGTCCCCTACGTGCAGGGTCCCTTGTTGAACCAAGAGGGTGGCTACGGACCCCTTCCCCTGGTCGAGGCGGGCTTCCACCACTGCCCCAGCGGCGTTTTGGTCTGGGTTCGCCTTTAATTCCATCACTTCGGCTTGCAGCAAGATCATGTCGAGTAATTCGTCGATGTTCTTGCCGAACTTGGCGGAAACCTTGACGTAAATCGTGTCCCCACCCCAGTCTTCTGGGATCAGGCCGTATTCGGTCAGTTGTTCCGTGACGTGGTCCGGGTTAGCGCCCGGCTTGTCGATCTTGTTCACGACGACGATGATCGGCGTGCCGGCTGCCTTGGCGTGGTTAATGGCTTCGATCGTTTGTGGCATCACCCCGTCATCGGCGGCCACCACTAGAACGGTGATGTCGGTGATGTTGGCCCCACGCGCCCGCATTTCGGTAAAGGCGGCGTGCCCTGGGGTGTCCAAGAAGGTGATCAACTTGTCGTTGTACTTAACTTGGTAGGCCCCAATGGCTTGGGTGATCCCGCCGGCTTCGCCTTCGGTCACGTGGGAGTGACGAATCTTGTCTAGCAAGGTCGTCTTCCCGTGGTCAACGTGCCCCATGACCGTCACAACCGGTGGCCGGTCGGCGAGGTTGGCGTCGTTGTTGATCCGTTCGTCAAAGAAGTGGTCTAAGTCGGCTACGTCGACTTGGACCTTTTCCTTGGCTCCGATCCCGTAGTCGGCCGCCAAAATTTCAATCGTGTCCGCATCCAGGGATTGGTTTTGGTTCACCATCACCCCTAACATGAAGAGCTTCTTGATGATTTCGGCTGGTGACCGGTGCAAGATCTTCCCGAGGTCCTGAGCGTTCATGCCGTTCGTGTATTCCAATACGTCCGGCAGCGGCCGATCCTTGCGTTGGGTTGGGGCCTTAGGAGCCGTGTCGCGCAGGCGTTGGTTACCCTTGTTACGGTTCTTCTTCTTGTTGTTCTTCTTACCCTTTTTAAACCAGTGTGCACCCTGACCTTGACCGTTGTTATTGTTCCGGTTAGCGGCTTGGCCACCCTGGTTGTTGTTGTTTTGGTTCCGCTTTTGGTTCCGCTTTTGGTTGCCGCCGTTACCGTTAGCATTAGCGGAACCGTTATTGCTGTTGTGGCGGTTATTGTTGCCGTTGTTGTTCCGGTTCCCCCGGTTATTACGGTTCTGGTTGTTTTGGCTGCCTTGGTTGTCCGGACGGCTGGCTTCCTTCTTCGCCGGGGCCGACTGGTGTTCTTGGACCTTTGGTGCCGGCTTAACAGCAGCTGGCTTACCCGCCCCCTTGGCCATTGAACGCAGCTTGTTGGCTTCGTCGGAAGTGACGGAAGACATGTGGGTCTTAACGTCCATCCCCTCCTTTTTGGCTAAGTTAACCAGGTCCTTGCTTGGCATTTTGAGCTCTTTAGCTAATTCGTAAATTCTTTCTTTGGCCATACGCTCACTCTCCCTCATTTAGTTTGGTTGTTAATTGATGGATTTTCTTTGCAAACCCTGCCCCGGTAATTCCCACGATCGTGCGCGCCTGGCCGATTGCCTGGCTAATTTCCAGCCGGGTAAAATCGTTAACCACCCGCACTTGGTGGGTTTGACACTTATCGGTCACCTTTTTAATGGTTGCCTGGCCGGCGTCACTTGCGAGCAAGACAATCCGCACCTGGTCTTTTTGAAGGGCGGTTAAGACCATCCCTTCACCAGTCACTAGCTGTCCCGCGCGCCGGGCAAGCCCGAGGAGGTTTAAAATTTGCTGACGCTGATTAATCATTCTTACCGAACAGCTCTTGGCGTGCTTGTTGGTGATCAGCGTATTGAATTAACTCATCGTAAAATTCGTCAGTGAGCGTTACGCCAAAGGCCTTGTCAAAGGTCCGTTCCTTCTTAGCCTTTTGGGCAACTGCTACGCTCACGGCAACGTAGGCACCCCGCCCCGGCTTTTTGCCGGTTGGGTCAAGCGATACTTCGTTTTCCTTGTTCTTGACGACCCGGATTAATTCTCGCTTGGGCACCATTTCTCCGGTCACGATATCCTTACGCATCGGTATTTTTTTCTTTTTAACCATTTTTTCACCCCGTTGCTTTCTTGATAAGGATTAAGTCTAGTCTTCGTCTGCGAAGCTGTCAGCGGCTTGGTCAAGCTCTGGGGCTTGGGTTGGCTGCTCTACAACTTCTGCTGCTGGTTCTGGTTGCGCTTCTTCCAGGGCCGCCGCTTGGGATGACGACTTGATGTCGATCTTGTAGCCGGTCAGCTGTGCGGCTAAGCGAACGTTTTGCCCCCGCTTACCGATCGCCAGTGACAGTTGGTCGTCCGGTACGATCACGGTGCAACCACGGTGGATCCGTTCCTCGTGTTCGCGACCGTTTTCGTCGACGCTAGCCGGTTCATCGACTTCCCCGTTGTTTTCATCGAAGAGCACCCCTTCGACTTCGGCCGGGTTCAGGGCGTTGCGGATAAATTCTTCCGGCGCCTCTTCGTACTTAACGATGTCGATGTTTTCGCCGCCCAGTTGGTTGACGATCGCCTGAACCCGGGTCCCGCGTGGTCCCACGCAAGTCCCGACTGGGTCAACGTTTTCGTCGCGGGAGAAGACGGCCACCTTGGCCCGGTCACCGGCTTCACGCACGATCCCCTTAACTTCCACGATCCCCTGTTGAATTTCCGGCACTTCCTTTTCAAAGAGCCGCTTGAGCAGGTCCGGACTGGTCCGGGAAACGAAGACCAACGGCCCGCGGGCGCCGCTCTTGTCGTTGACCCGGGTCACGTAAACTTGGATCCGGTCGTGCACCCGGTAGTGCTCGTTTGGCATTTGGTCATGCTTGTTCATGGCCGCTTCCACACCGTCACCGAGGTTGACGTAGATGTAGCGTTCGTCTTCTCGTGAGACTTCCCCTTCGACTAAATCATCCTTTAACTTGTTGTACTTGTCAAAGATGATGTTTCGTTCTTCGTCCCGTAGCTTTTGCAACACCACGCTCTTGGCGGTTTGGGCAGCCAGACGACCGAAGTTGCGCGGCGTCACTTCTTCTTTGAAGATATCACCCAGTTCGTAACCGCGGTTAACCCGCAATGCGTCGGCCAAAGAAATTTCTTCCACGTCGTTAGTGACTTCTTCAACCACCGTCTTAGCGGCGTAGACCTTAAATTCACCGGTCCGGTCACTGATTTCGACTTCCACGTTGGCCGCGTTGTCTTCGTAATTCTTTTGGTAGGCGTTGGCCAGGGCGTCCTTTAAGGCCTCAATGATGACCTCTTTTTTGATTCCCTTTTCCTTTTCCAGGATGTCTATCGCGTCGAGTAGTTCTACCCGGTCTTCCTTCTTGCTCATTTTTCGACTCCTTCAACTCTTAAAACTTAATCGCTAAGCGGGCCTTGGCAACCTTGTCCCGCGGGATTACAACCTGCTTTTGGCGGGTTTTATCCATGTACTCAATGGTTAACTCATCCGGGCTCAATTGGCGAAGATACCCTTCAAACACCTTGTGGCCGTCAATTTGTTGGTACAAAGAAACGTTCACGTATTGGTCAAGGGCCCGTTGGTAGTCCACTTCTTTTTTCAGCGGCCGTTCAGCCCCTGGCGAAGAAACTTCCAAGAAGTAGGCCTGGGGGATCGGGTCTGGATCGGCGCTGTCCAGTTGTTCGCTCAACTGGTCGCTGACAAGGGCACAATCTTCCAGCGTGATGCCGCCTTCCTTATCGATGTAGACCCGCAAATACCAGCTCTTGGCTTCCTGGACGAATTCAACTTCGTACAGTTCAAAGTTGTGTTCAGCTAAGATTGGTTCCACCAGCGCCGTTACGGTCTCGACTACAGTCTTATTACTCATCTCGTCACCTCCCGTTTCATTACAATAAAAAGAGCGAGCATTTCTGCTCACCCCCTCAACGAGTTATTTCAAATACTAATATACCATTCTTTGCCCGCCCTGACAAGCTTGGCGACCAGCGATCTCTTTTCAGGGCTAAATTTTAGTCCTTTTTATAAATTAACCAGCGGCGCCCCCACCCTGCTTAACGACATGATTTCACTAAGGCTGGTGGCCGCCGTAAAGAGGGGCACCCCGTTACTCAGGGCGTAGTAGTTCAATGGTGCTATCGTGGTTTGCGCTTCGTCATCATTAACCACTGCCCAGACCCGTTGGTGTTCCAGCGTTGGCAATTGCTGGCTTGCCCAGACCTCGACCCGGAGCCCCGCTTGTTCAAGTTGAGCCCGTAATTTAGAGTTAGTAGCGGCAACTGGGTCAAGTAAGACGATTTGACCCTTCACCGGCGTTACTAAGCCATAACTATTAGCAAGCGCCTTGGCCAAAGCTACGGCCGGGCTTTCATCAATTCCAATTGTTTCCCCAGTTGACTTCATTTCCGGCGCCAACCGGCAAGTAAGTCCGGCCAACTTAGCAAAGGAAAAGACCGGCGCTTTGACGGCGAAGTGGTTACTTGGGGTTGCTAAACCACTTGGTAAACCTAAGTCGACCAAGGTTTCACCCAGGATTAGCCGGGTAGCTAGCTTGGCTAAGTGATACCCAGTCACCTTACTCATAAACGGTACCGTCCGGCTGGCCCGCGGGTTGACTTCAATCACATAGACCCGATCGGCAACGATGAATTGAATGTTCATCATTCCCAGACAGTGGACCCGTTGACCAATTGCAATCGCAGTTTGAACAATTTCTTTTTGCTGGGCTGACGTCAGGCGAACTGGTGGGTACAGGGCCATCGAATCACCCGAGTGAATCCCGGACCCCTCCAAATGCTCCATGATCCCGGGGATCAAAACGTCGTGACCATCGCTTAAGATGTCGACTTCGCACTCAAGCCCAGCTACGTAGTGATCAATCAGAACCGGTTGGTTGGGGGCCGCCTTCAGGGCCTTGTTGACGTAGGTTACCAATTCGGTTTCGTTTTCCACGACCGCCATTGCCCGACCACCCAGCACGAAGCTTGGCCGCACCATTACCGGATAGCCAACCACCGGTGCAATCACCTTGGCCTCGGCTAAATTGAGCGCCGTGGCCCCCTTTGGTTGGGCGATTCCAGCGTCCTTGAGTAATTCCTCAAACTGGTGGCGGTCCTCGGTCTGTTCAATCCCCTGGAGTGAGGTGCCCAGAATTTTAACCCCCCGTTTAACCAGTTCCTTGGTCAGGTTAATGGCCGTTTGACCCCCAAACTGAACGATCACCCCGCGTGGCTGCTCTAGGTTGACCACGTTCATGACGTGCTCAATCGTCAGCGGTTCAAAGTAGAGTTTGTCGGAAATTGAAAAATCGGTCGAAACCGTTTCGGGATTGTTATTGATAATGATTGCACGGTAGCCGGCCTCTTGAATCGCTTGAACGCAGTGGACGGTCGTGTAATCAAATTCGACCCCCTGACCAATCCGAATTGGACCAGAACCAAGCACTAACACACTATTGCCCAGTGGCTGACTCTCGTTATTGCCCGGGAAATAACTGCTGTAATAGTACGGGGTCGCACTAGCAAACTCCCCGGCACAGGTATCAACGGTCTTGTAAACCGGGGCTAACCCCGCACTTTTAACTAGCTGCTCAACGGTCGACAACGAACATCGGAGCGCACTGGCGAGCATGGCGTTGGTAAAGCCAAACCGCTTGGCACTAACCACTACCTCTCCCCCCTGCGATACTAATTCCCGCTTTAGTTGCCAAATGTGGGCCAGCTTGTGCAAGAAGAAGGGGCTGATCTTGGTCCATTCCGCTAAGTCAGCGGTTGAATAGCCCCGTTTAAGGGCGACGAAGAGCTCAAACAGTCGCAGGTCAGTTGGTGATTTAAGAGCTGCCACCAATTCCTGGTCGCTTAGCTGATCATCGTTAGCCGGCAGGAGGCTCGCCTGAACCCCGGGGTCAATTTCCAGCGAGTCAATTGCCTTTAAGAGCGCCTCTTCAAAGGTTAGACCGATGCCCATCACCTCCCCGGTTGCCTTCATTTGAGTCCCTAAGTGGCGATCGGCTCCACCGAATTTGTCAAAGGGGAAGCGCGGCAACTTAACAACTACGTAGTCGAGGGCTGGCTCGAAGGCAGCGATTGTGGTCTGGGTAACCGGATTGGTGATTTCACTCAAGTTAAGGCCAACGGCGATCTTAGCGGCAATCTTAGCGATTGGGTAGCCAGTCGCTTTGGAGGCGAGGGCCGACGAACGGCTAACCCGCGGGTTAACCTCAATCACGTAATAATCATCACTAATCGGTGACTGGGCCAGTTGAACGTTGCAGCCCCCTTCAATCTTTAGGGCGGCCACGATCGCTAGGGCTGCTGACCGAAGCCGTTGGTACTGAACATCCGGCAGGGTTTGGTTGGGCGCCACTACGATTGAATCACCGGTGTGAATACCGACCGGGTCGAAATTTTCCATGCAACAAACACTTATCTCGTCCCCGTTGGCATCGCGCATTACTTCAAACTCAATTTCCTTTAAGCCGGCGATACTTTGCTCAATCAGGCATTCCGTGACCGGCGACTGAGCTAGCCCCCGTTTAGCAATCAGCTCAAGCTCTTCCTGGTCGTTGGCGATCCCGCCTCCGGTTCCCCCAAGAGTGAAGGCCGGTCGAACGATTACTGGGTAGCCCGCTTCTTCGGCAAACTGACAAGCTGCCTCGACAGTGTGAACGGTTAGGCTCGCCGGTACCGGTTGCCCAATCTCCTCCATTAACTGCTTAAATTGCTCTCGGTCTTCGGCCTCCTGGATCGTTTGTAAATCGGTGCCTAAAATAGTGACGCCGAACTTATTTAAGACGCCGGCTTGGTCGAGCTCGATGGCCAGGTTCAGACCGGTTTGCCCGCCCAGGGTTGGCAAGAGGGCGTCGGGGTGCTCCAGTTCAATAATCTCGGTTAATGACGGTACCGTCAGTGGCTCCAAGTAGACTTGGTCAGCAATTTGATCGTCCGTCATGATCGTAGCTGGATTGGAATTGACCAAGACCACCTGATAACCCTCTTCCTTAAGGCTGATGCAGGCCTGGCTGCCAGCATAATCAAACTCAGCGGCTTGACCGATCACAATTGGTCCCGACCCGATCACTAAGATCTTGTGTAAATCCGTTCTCTTAGGCATTGACCGCCACCCCCGTTTCCATTAACTGTTTAAAGTGACTGAAAAAGTTCCGGGCGTCGTTTGGGCCCGGCCCGGCCTCTGGGTGAAACTGGACCGAAATGACCGGGTAGCCAACCAAGGTTAGCCCCTCTACCGTGTGGTCGTTGCCCTCAACGGCAGTTACCTTTAAGCCGGTCTTCTTGAGGCTGGTGGGATCAACGGCATAGCCATGGTTTTGACTGGTCATGATCGTTTGCTGTGAGGCCAACAGCGTCACCGGGTGATTAGCCCCCCGGTGGCCAAAAGGCAGCCGATAAGTGGTTGCACCATTAGCTAGGGCTAACAATTGGTGTCCCAAACAGATTCCCGCCAGCGGGTAGTCGTGTTCCAAACCTCGAATTAGGGGTAAGACCGCCTGGTAGTCCAGCGGATCGCCGGGACCGTTTGAAATCGAGACCCCGGCCGGGTTGAGCTCATGGACCTCGGCGACCGCCGCCGATGGTGGTAAGACGACGACTCGACACCCACAGTCCACTAAATTATCAATAATCCCCTGCTTCACCCCAAGATCGATCAGGGCAACAGTCAGGTTGGCGGTTGGGTCCGTAGCACCAGCGTTTCGAGCGGGAAGTTTCTGCTGGCCGACCAACCGGCTATATAAGTTCGTAAACTCAGTTGGGGTCACCAGCTGATTAACTAGCAGGGTCTTAATGGTGCCGTCTTCGCGTAAGTGCATGGCAATCGCCCGGGTGTCAACACCCTCAATTCCCGGCACGTGATGGTCGACTAACCAAGCATCCAAGGTCTGGCCAGTCGGTCCCGGTTCGTTTTCGAGCTGACGGACGATCACGGCACCAGCGGTCACTTGCTTGCTTTGACTTTGGCCGGGCCAAATACCGTAAGTACCGATTAGGGGGTTAGTAAAGGTTAGTAGTTGGTTTAAGTAGGATGGATCGGTCAGGGATGCTTGGTAGCCAGTCATGGCGGTGTTAAACACCAACTCTCCGGCCACTTGCGCCCCCAGGTCCCCAAAGGCGGTCCCCGGGTAGGTGGTCCCGTCCTCTAAGATGAGGTATTTATTCATTTTAACGGCTCCTTTATTCGTGTTATGTGTATAAATATTTAGTGACGATCATAACGTCCTTTCACTCGCCACGCAAGGAGTAATTTTGAAATAGCGGAATTTATTGGTTATTTATGAACATTTAACGCATTTTATCCGTATTTTCTGGATAAAAATAAAAAAGATCTTGCTAATCCGGTCACCACGTTGTAGGCTGTTAGCAATCACAAAAATTTATAAAACTTGCATAAAAGAGATGAAGAAGATGAAAGTTGCCCTAATCGGGATCACCGGCTACGGCGGGATGGTCCTCTACCAAATGCTTAAAACCCACCCGAGGATCGACCAAGTTGATCTCTACGCCCGCCACTTGTCTGGCCCGACGCCCTTGAATCAGTTGGTCCCTAATTTATTTGATGACCAACCGGTGTACCCCTACGACAGCCAAAAAATCTTAGCTAACGACGGGGCGGTCTTTTTTGCCACCCCAGCCGGTGTCACGAAGACCGCTGCCCGACCATATTTAACCGCCCACTTCCCAGTAATCGACCTCTCTGGCGACTACCGACTGAAAAACGGGGCCACCTATGAGAAGTGGTACCACCAACCCCCGGCCGCCACCGCCGACCTCAAAGTCGCCCACTACGGTCTGACCGACTTCTG
>ERZ781271.151-NODE-151-length-14106-cov-12.250801_pt1 | contig 14106 bp, 10 predicted proteins | sample MGYA00375849_ERZ781271 | MGnify/ENA primary metagenome ERZ781271 (study PRJEB29790, sample SAMN06051245) | human gut metagenome | host: Homo sapiens | place: USA: Cincinnati, Ohio | collected 2013-06-10 | study: EMG produced TPA metagenomics assembly of the Gut... | reverse complement strand
ATCTTAGTACTGCTACGTGTGAAGCTAAGCGAGAGCGGGGTTTTCGTTGAATATAACAGTTAGCTACTCAAAGGAATCTTCAAGTGCGAAGTTTGAGTAATTCATAATAAAGGAGTTTTTACTATGGCATTAGACGGACTTGTTATTGCAAATGTTATAAAAGAATTAAACGACACCTTACTTGGTGGCCGTATCAATAAAATATCACAACCTGAAAACGATGCACTTGTATTAGTAATTAAGAACAACCGTAGCCAATACAAATTATTCTTATCTGCAAATGCAAGTCTTCCTCTTATATACTTGACACAGGAAAATAAACCAAATCCAATAACTGCACCTAATTTTTGTATGTTACTTCGTAAACATCTTAATAGCGCTAGGATACTTAGCATCACACAACCTGGACTAGAACGTATCATTGACATCGAGATTGAACACCTCAATGAACTTGGTGACGTATGTACCAAGCATCTTATTACCGAAATTATGGGCAAGCACAGTAACATCATATTCTGTGATAATAAGAAGATGATTATTGATAGTATCAAGCATATCTCTGGATTAGTTTCGTCTGTACGTGAAGTTCTCCCTGGTAGAGATTATTTCATACCTGAAACACAAGATAAATGGAATCCTCTCACGGTAGATTGTGAGCATTTTCTTGAAAAGGTTATGACCAAACCGCTACCAATTGCCAAGGCTCTATATACTTCACTTACGGGTATTAGTCCACTAATTGCGAATGAAATCTGCCACCGTGCTTCTATTGATGGGGAGGCTTCAACAAGCTCATTAAGTGAAATGGAAGGATTACATCTCTATAAAAACTTCGAGCGATTGATGGCAGACATCAAAAGCAATAGCTTTTATCCAAATGTCATCTACAAAAATGGGGAACCCGTTGAGTTTTCAAGTACTTCACTAACAACCTATAACTCCTCTGAACATAAGGAATTCGAATCTATAAGTGATTTACTCGAACAATACTATGCACAGAGGAATACTTTGACAAGGATTCGCCAAAAATCAGTTGACTTACGTAAGATTGTATCCAATGCAATTGAACGTACACGCAAGAAATACGATTTGCAGATGAAACAGCTAAAAGATACTGACAAGCGAGACAAATACAAAGTGTATGGCGAACTGATAACAGCTTATGGTTACAATGTTGAAGAGGGTTCTAAGCAAATGACTGCTCTTAATTATTATACCAATGAAGAGGTGACGATACCGCTTGACCCAAGCATCACTCCAATAGAGAATGCTAAGAAGTATTTTGATAAATATAGTAAGTTGAAACGTACGTATGAAGCATTAACAAAATTCACTGAGGAGACAAAAGAAGAACTTGAGCATTTAGAATCTATTAGCGCTGCTCTTGATATTGCTCTTCAAGAAGAAGATTTAATTCAATTAAAAGAAGAACTAATGGAATATGGGTACATGAAGAGAAAATTTGTCTCTAAAAAAGATGCCAAGAAACAAAAGAGTGCAAGTAAACCATTCCACTATATCTCTTCAGACGGTTTTCATATGTATGTTGGTAAAAACAACTTTCAAAATGACGAATTAACTTTCAAATTCGCAGTAGGCAATGACTGGTGGTTCCACGCAAAAGGTATGGCAGGCTCTCACGTAATTGTTAAAACAAACGGGGAAGAACTTCCAGATCGCACATTTGAAGAAGCTGGTAGATTAGCCGCTTACTACTCAAAAGCTAGAGAACTTTCAAAGGCAGAAATTGACTATACTGAGAAGAAAAATGTTAAGAAGCCAAACGGGGGAAAACCTGGGTTTGTAGTATACTATACAAATTACTCATTAATTATTGAACCAGATATCACTGGAATTGAAGAAGTTAAGTAAACCATTACTCAACGATAAGAAGGGACGGATTCCTATGATTTTAACAGATTACCACATGCACTCTAGTTTTTCAGATGATTCAGAGGCTACAATGACTAGCATGATCGAACGTTCCATTGAACTTGGATTTCACACCATCTGTTTTACTGATCACATGGACTTAGATTTTCCACTTGAATTCGGTGGCGGTTTTGTATTCAATGGAGAGATCTATACAAAACAAGTTGAAAATCTTCGTGAAAAATATGCAAATCAAATTAAGGTTCTATGTGGTGTAGAATATGGCCTTAGACCTTATCTTAAAGAACAATTTGCTACACTTACCCAAACATACAACTTTGATTTTATCATTGGTTCTTCTCATCTTATTGGGAACATTGATCCTTATCAAAAAGCATATTGGGAAGGAATCACAGAAGAAGAAGGCATAACAAAATATTTGGAAGCAATCTATACCAATGTAAATACATTTGAGGACTATGATGTATATGGACATATTGATTATGTCGCACGCTACGCTCCAAATCAAAACCTAAACTATAGCTATATTAAATATGCAGATTTAATTGATGCAATCTTTAAAACTATCATTCAAAAGGGAAAGGGTATAGAAGTGAATACAGCCGGATATAAATACGGTCTTGGTCATCCACATCCTCAGACTGATGTCCTTAAACGCTATAAAGAGCTTGGCGGAGAGATTATTACCATCGGTGCAGATGCTCATAAACCTGAACATATTGGATATAAATTTAAAGAGACAGAAGAATTACTCAAAAGCCTAGGTTTTGAATATTATACAATTTTCGAAAATAGACAGCCACAGTTTATTACACTATAAACTCAAGGGAGTGTCGCAGTATGATTGCTAAAGCAATCATTTTGCAACAACTCCCTTCTATAAAAATTACATTTGTGATAAGGCTATACAGCTTATCTAAATCGGTTTTTACGAAAGCCTATTTTTTTTCTGAATTGATATAAATTAAATCTCTAATTTCCTTCATAGCTTCCTCATTCTCTGAATTCCATATATTCCGTATATGCTCTAGCGTTAATGAATCGTCATTTAACAGTATAATGTACTTCCCTTTTGAATCTTCTGTCGAATCTTCATATTCCTTGATATAGGAATAGGTATACTCCACATAATCCGCAAAATGTCCCTTGAAAGCATCTCTCGATACATCTTCCACTACATAAATCTTCTTCCCATCATAAATTAAGTAATATAAAATCGGATCACCTTCAATTGTTAATTGCGCCATAGTTAACTCAGCAGGTTCTTTATCCTGTACCTTTTGATAGAAGGATTCCCACAATTCTTTACCTTTCTTTACATTACCATGTACAACTATGAAGACATCTTTGTTTTCGTTTAACTCATCAAGGGTATCTGGATAACTATCTAAGATATTCTGTATGTCTGCAAAACTTTTTGTGCGGAATTCTCCTACTGCTGAGGTCTGTGTAACTGTCACAACATGAAAACCGAAATCAGCTCTCCACTCTTCTCCTTCTGCTTTCACTTCATAGATGTAGCCCGGACTAACTTCTACAAAACTATCCTCTCCATCTTCTCTAAACTGAACCTTAACTTCTTTCCCTTCACTTTCACGTACCCCGATATCATTATTAAAGTACTTCTCTTCCCAAGCAATAATCTTACAGTTTGTTGCTTTTTTATTAAACTGTAATATAATCTTTACTGTTTGACTATTCTTATCCATTACAACAACGGGCATTAATTCCTCTGTCCACTGCAGTATATGAGAAGCATCTGCTATTTCACTTGTCTTCGTTCCATCTCCATTATCAATGGTATAACTATACCCTCCACGGCCTGCCGTTGATGTTACTTCCTTACCGTCTTGTTGGTATACTAGATTTAAGTTTGGTTTTGCCTTTTCACTATCTTCCTCTGTCATTTCTGTTTCCGATGAGGGGTCTTTTTTAACCTCCTTAGAACATGCCATGGCACTTACTGACACTACACTAATCAATGCTAGAACACAAAGTTTCTTAATCATCCTCTACATCTCCTTTCGTATGACCTTTATTCTTTCCAATACTCCCTTATTAATGAGACGATTCAATATTGATTATGGTTCCATTGTATAAATACAAACCCTCAAATTTCGTGTGAAGCTAAACGAGAGGGGGTTTTCGCCTACTATAGCAGTTAACTACTCCAATGAATCTTCAAGTGCGAAGGTTAAATAACTATAGCCCATGGAAGAACTTCCATAGGCTATGTATATTTATCTATTTAATTTATACAATAAACGGTAGTCCACGAATTCATATTATAGCTACCAATATAAAGTTTCTCTAATAAGAACAAATCAATGACATATTTCCTTCTAAGCAATACTCTCCATATCCATATGGAAGAATGAAGTGTGTACCTTTTTTGATTTTAACGCCATCAATTACTCCTACTCCATCGATTACGCTATAGATTTTGAAGTTCTTGTCTTGATTTAATTTCGCTGTTCCATGAATATCTTGTTTTTCAACTGTATAATAAGAACAAGAAACAAAAGTCTCATTATCAATGCAATCACTCTTAACTAATTCACGCTTACTTGATGCAGATTCTGCTTCAAAAGGAGCTTCAATAACATCAATACTCTTCTCAATGTGTAATTCTCTTGGCTTTCCGTCTGTTAAACGATTGTAATCATATACACGGTATGTGATGTCGCTGTTTTGTTGTGTCTCTAAAATTAATGTGCCACCTTTAATTGCATGTACTGTTCCTGGATTGATTTGAAAGAAATCCCCTTTCTTAATAGGTATCGTACGAATGAATTCATTCCATCGACCTTCAAGAATCATGTGTTTTACTTCTTCCTTATTCTTTGCATTATGCCCAACAACGATAGAAGCATCCTTATCACAATCTAAGATATACCAGCATTCTGTCTTACCAAAAGAACCATTCTCATTCAATTTCGCATATTCGTCATCTGGATGAACTTGTATACTTAAATCTTGCTTCGCATCAATGATCTTGATTAATAATGGAAAACGATCCCCTTCAAGATTTCCAAAAATCTCTCTATGGTTTTTCCAAAGTCCAGATAATGTTTGTCCCTTGAAAGCTCCCGTTGCTACCTCACAGTCTCCATGATCATGTGCACTAACTGCCCAACATTCTCCAGTATGATCACTAGGAATATCATAATGGAAATCATCACGTAATCTTGTTCCTCCCCACAATACTTCTTTCATAACTGGTTCCAAAAATATAATTTGTTCTGTTTGCTTACTCATATAATCTATACTCCTTTATTTTCCATTTGTTTTAGACAACTGCGAAACTCTTTGTAATGTCGACAAACATATCAATGTGTTTTATGTCTGCCGTTGCAATTTCCTGAACTGTGTTAACGTCACATACAATGCTTTTTATTGACTATCTCATTTCATTCAGTGCCAGCTTAATACACCCCATAATTCCTTGGTTATCATTCAGTTTTGGCAATACAATATAGTTTTCAATATCTTGTAATTGTGGCGTAATAATGTAGCCGTTCAACAATCGCAATACTTCCCTATGAATAATCGGCATCAACTGTTCTTGATGCATAACACCACCCCCAAGAATTATTCTCTGTGGTGACAAAGTAAGAATATAGTTTACCAAAGCCTGAGCGATATAATATCCTTCAAGTTCCCATACTTCTACTTGATCTGCTAATTCATAAGCTTTTTTCCCGTATCTAGCTTCGATGGCAGGCCCCGCTGCTAATCCCTCCATACAATTCTCATGATAAGGACATGTACCTTTGAAAGTATCTTTCGGATGTTTAGCCAGAAGTATATGCCCTGCTTCCGGATGTAACATTCCATGATGGGGCTTACCATCAATAATTACACCAACTCCCACTCCAGTTCCAATGGTTATGTAAATGCTGTTTTTCACATCTTTAGCACTTCCCCAAGTTGCTTCACCAATTGCAGAAGCGTTTACATCCGTATCAAAGCCTATTGGAACTTGCAATGCTTCTGAAAATGTTCCAACTATATTGTAGTTCCTCCAAGGCAGTTTTGGCGTAGATGTAATGTATCCATATGTAGCGGATTCTCTATTCAAATCAATTGGTCCAAAACAACCAATTCCTAACGCATCAATGGAATTATCTTTAAAATACTCCGTCAGTTGTGGCATTGTGGTCTCAGGAGTTTGTGTTGGTATGGACAAACGATCTAGGATTTCACCTTGTTCATTTCCAATTGCAACAACCATCTTTGTTCCTCCCGCTTCTAACGCACCAATTCTCATTATTAATCCTCCTAGTTTTATTTAAGCAATCATTATCATGCATAAAGGTTCTTTTTTAGCTCTATTTATATCTTAAGTGTTCAATCTCATAAAAACAACCAATTTCCGTGTTTTACTATGCAATACATATGAATCTGTTTACTAAGCTTTTTGGTTCCAAGGTATAGTTTTCATTACATATTTATTTTAATTAAATATTAGATTAATATCAAGTAAAAAATAATTAAATTTAATTACCCTTATCTTTTTTACAAACAAAATCCTTGTACGATGTTAGAATATTATATTCATGCATTACTATCTTGCATATTACAATTCCCCTCGTACAAGGATTTCTTATATAATCTTAAAAATATTGTACAGAGTTGATACAATATCTGCTACTATCTAAGATTACTTGCTCATCCTCATCTTTATTACCTGTCAGAATATATTCTTTATAATTGGTATCATAGGTCATGCCATTATCTTCGATTAATATAATTGTTCCACCACTACCATAGACTTTAATATCTAACTTAAACTGCGTACCTTCTTCCATATACATAACAGGCTGAGCTAGTGGTAATATGGAATTATCTTTAACAAAAACAGGTATCGTATCAGTTTCCATTATATGATAACCACCCTTATATTTTTGATTTGTCCAAAAATCATACCATTTACCTTTTGGCAGATACACCGTACGCTTTGTTTCTCCAGCAAGAATTGGTGCTACCAATAGAGAATCTCCGAATAAATATTCATCATCTATCTTATATGTATTTTGGTCACTACTATAATCACTAACTAATGCACGTACAGGAGCAATCCCTTTCTTATAATATTGATAGAAGGCAGAATATATATAAGGTACTAGTTGCATACGTACTTCAAACAATCCTTTTATCTCGTTTGTCGCTCTCATATCAATCCAAGGAGCCTTATCAATATACCAGCCATTAATAATAGCTTGAGGTGAGAATATAACCGCCTGTACTCTTCGAATTAACTCCTCCTTAGAGTCCGCATGCCTCACTTCTGGTGTCCATAGTAATCCTGAAAATCCACTATTTACTAACCCACGAATAAAATCTTTATGTTCATACAAATCACTATATAAAACAAATGGATATGGTGCTGCTAGTGCCCCAGCCGAACGTACTTCAGATAAGGTTCTATTATTCCCTAACGCTTTTAGTATAGTTTGTTGGTACAGATTTCCAATCATACTGTGCATCTGTTCTCCATCCATTCCAGAAGGAAATTCACTACAATTAGGATAGGACCAACTTCCCGTGTAATCACTTCCATCGCATTCATCTAACTTAAATCCCAGGATTCCTTTATCAATAAAATTCATTTTGTGATATTCTGAAAAAATATCTACGCCTTCTTTTGTTCCAAAGTCAGGCACTAACCCTTGCCATACTTCAAAATCACCACTGTATTTATTCAAAGGGCGATATATAGGCGACGTTGAGTTAACAAAAACATGTTCCCATAGATTTATGTTATAGTGCCTGTTCCTAAGTTCTTTGATGAGTGAATCAGGGTCTGGTATTCTATCTTTATCCCACAGATAAGAGCAAGAATAGCTACTCTCTTGCCACCCTGGTTCAAGACCAATCATGTCGCAAGGAATATCATTTTCTCTAAAATAATCTGCCATTTTGATGATTTCTTCCTGCGTATAACGAGTATAACAGCGATAGAACATACCTAATCCCCAAAGCGATGGCATGCAACCTCCACCTGAGAACTGATTATATCCCGCAACAATTTCAGTAATAGAATCCCCTTCGAATATATAAAGATCTACACCTTTTGCAGCGGGTATATCTATAACCATTTGTGTGATTTCATCTGTTTTATTCTTCTCATATAATTCTTCCGGTGTAACGGCTACCGCTTTGTTTCTGATATTCTCTCTATTCTTATTCTTTCCAAATCCACAGTAAAAACTTGCATATCTAGCAGTATCAACATAAACACCATAGCCCTTCGTTGTTACATAGAACGGTACTGGTGCGTGAGAATCTCCAGTATTCGCTACCGGATCAGCATTAGGTCGCAAGTATTTTTTCGTTCCACGATGATCAAATCCCTTTAATTGTAATCCAAATCCGAACACTTCTTCATCTGGATCAAGAGGCATCTCAATTACGCAACCGCTTGCTGTTACTTTAAATCGAATTAACGAGGTATCATAAGTAACGTCCCCCTGTATAAGATTGTTATTAACATTACTAAACTTAACTGGTGTAATCGCTTCTGGCGTACCTAATGTAATCTTCTTTGCTCTTTGCATTTGAATTACCATGTCCTTTCCTATGCTTGTAGTTTTATGTCACAAGCTCAAATTATGTGTAAATACTTCATTACCATATAAACTTCTTATAAGGTTAGATATTCTCTCAATTTTTATATTAACTTTTTAATTCTATTCTTCACTATTATTTATGATATTTTATCTCATTATTTACATGATAATACTCAAAGTCAGCATATCCTGCGCTAACTTGTCCTCTAAAATTCCCACAGAATATCCCTGGTCGTGCCCCTGTCCAGCCTCCAGGGGTTGCAGATACTGTATTTCCAATCGTCTGGAATACCTCCCCATCTTCACTATAAGAATATTGAATGATTCCTTCCTTCATAACTTCCATACACAATATAATCTCATTACCTTTCACTACCAAACTTTCATCACATACTTCTTCTACTAGCTCTTGCTCATAGATGGAATATTCCTTTGCAATACCTCGATATCTTTTAACCACATTCTGTCCTTGATCCTGTTCAATAGCAAGATAACTATACTGATATCCCATCATCGCAATTCCTGCACGGTCACCATTTTCACAATGATTTAACGTTACCTTTGTTGTAATGCAAAACGTTTCTTGTTGCATAAGATGTGATAAAAACCATGGTGCGTGAAATAAAGAATGAGTTCTTTCGCTTTTATAAGCAAACAAACGTAGATATCCTGGATTTTGTGATAAAGAATACCAATTACTATTAGGATTTGCTTGCCACTGCCATTGTAAGCCAAGCTTTTCGCAAGTAAAATCATCAGAAATCTCCGGTAATGCTATTGCTTTAATACTATATTCTTTATAAATTTGCTTGCATTGATTCCTTAATTCCTCTGTTTGTTCAATAGGTACAGAATAAGATAGTACTGGTTCCCCTATCCCATCACCGTTCGTATCCACTCCCATCAATGGCCAGTCTTCTTCCCACCTAACTGGTTGTAGATGAGTGATTCTACCGTATGCTCCACGATCTTGAAAATGAACAAACCAGTCATTCCCATCCTCCATCTCGATGTAAGCTCCTTGATGGGGTCCATTAATCACACTGTCTCCTTGATGTAATGTAATTTTGACCTCATATGGACCATAGATATGCTTAGATCGCATTACTAACTGCCAGCCACTTGGTACACCTCCAGCAGGAGCCATAATATAGTAATATCCATTCTTTCTATATGCTTTTGGTCCCTCTGTGGTATGATGATTATCTCTTCCGTCAAACACCAATCTACCATTGTCTATAATCTTTGTTCCTTCTTTGTTCATTCTATGTATAAACAACATACTATTTATTCCTGCTCTACTACCTGCAAAAGCATGAACAAGATAAGCATTGCCTTCTTCATCCCATACTGGACAAGGGTCAATCCAGCCAGTTATTCTAAGTACATGATAGCTGCTCCACTCTCCAAACGGATCTTTTGTCTTATATAAGAACAATCCTTCATCTGGAGTACAAACATATACATAGTATTCTCCATTGTAATACCGTATGGATGGCGCCCAGATTCCTTTCTTATGCATCGTATGGTTATATGCTTCAAAAGGAAGTTCCTTTGCGATATAATTAACAATATTCCAATGAACCAAATCTTTTGAATGTAACAAAGGTAATCCTGGAAAGTACGTGAACGAAGAGGATATCATATAAAAATCAGCTCCCACTCGAATGGCATCCGGATCACTAAAATCACCTTTTAAAATAGGGTTTTCATAAGTATTTGTCATAATTAAACCTCCTGATTCTGTTAGGACGACATCGCCAATTTAAGTCGGGTACAAATTGACACCGTCGTCCTAATCCCATTCTAGCAATTAAGTGGTAAGTAAGATATGCAATAATTTTATAATATGTAGTAATTTTTAAAGAACTTTCATAATTATGACTAATTACTGTGTTGACAAATCCTTTTCTTATAATTAGCAGGCGTTTCCTTATATATTTTTTGAAAAGCCTCTGTCAACGACCTTGCATCACGAAAGCCGACTTCAATAGCAATCCCATATATTTTTAAATCCGTAGAAATTAGTAGTGATAATGCGTGTGTTACTCGGACTCGATTCAGATAATCCTTAAAATTCTCACCCGTATTCTTTTTGAAATAAATACTGAAATAATACGGATTCATATGTAGCTCTTTTGCCATGACCTCCAATGTCAAATTTTCCATATAGCGTTCTTCAATATACTGTTTTGCAAGGATAATTTCCTTCTTTTCCTGGAACTTGGCCGAATCGCCTATGTTATCCATATATTCTTTAATTACCAAACAATACTTCTCTTTCATTTCTTTAAAACTGCTTGTACTGCGACCAATTTCTAAAAATTCCTTCACATCGGTATCTCTTTCGCACAGGTTCATCCCTTGTAATTTTTCTTGAAGCAACCGAATCATACTGCAAAAATAATAACAGGCATCTTCTTTTTTTCCAGCCGACAGATTACAAACTCCCTTACAAAATTGTTGATACGATTGTAAAAACCGCTCACTATCCATAGTAATCAAAGCCTCTACTAAGCGATTCATCTCAACTTTCAATTCATCCATACTGCTTTTTTTGTAGAAACAGGTTCCCCATACACCAGAATCGGTGCTTTGATTTCTCCATGAAAGAACAGATACCCCTTCCATTCAAGGCACCTAGAATAACTTTCCGGTATTTTGCTCATGCAGTCCACCACCTCGCCCATAATAAAGGCAACCTGGTGTCCCATTACTTCTTTGGCATTTGTAACAATCTGATATAGAATATCTTTGGCTTTCTTTTTGTCTTCCCCTTTTAGAATAATCGCTATATTTTCAGATTTTTTAAAGACAATACCAAATTCATTCTCCTCCAAATACTTCTCTAGATAGCTAAGAAACGAAAATGTCACCAGTTTCTTTACTTGTGGTATGACTTCACTCGTAAACAGGATTTCAGTATAAACTGGTATATAATTTTCTTGGGGTATATCGACTAGTTTATGATAATTTACTGGTGTTTCCTGCGATATCTCTTGTGCTGGTTTACTAATATCTTTTTCTCTATTAATTTCATGAATGATTTTTTCAACCGCATTCAATAATTCTTCTACAATTACAGGTTTCAAAAGATACTCGGTTACTCCATACTTAATGGCAGCTTTAGCATATTCAAATTCCTGAAATCCACTGATAAATATAACTTTTGTGTTAATTTCCTCTTTGGTTGTTATATATTTTAAAATCTCAATTCCATTTAAACCCGGCATGTTGATATCGAGAAGTGCTATATCCGGGTTTTCTGCTAATATTCCTAACAGTGCTTCTTTTCCATCGGTATATTCTTCTACAATATTGATCCCCAACTCATTCCAATCCACCAGTTTACGAATACCACGTAATATAATACTTTCATCATCAGCAATGATCATCTTTAGCATGAACGCTTCCCCCTTTATCTGGAAAAAATATTTGCACCATTGTTCCCACTGACTGCGAACTGGTTATCTCCACTCCGTAGCCTTCTCCATATATATAACGAATTCGGTCATGCACATTTTTCACCCCAATACTTTGCCAGTTATACGCATTCTTTACTCCCATCTCATTGCCTTCAAGATTTTTATTCAGTTGCTTAAGATGGATTTCGTCCATGCCGACTCCATTATCCATAATTGTAATTTGAACCATATCATTTTTTCTTTCTACCTCAAGTATAACATTCCCTTTTCCACCTTTTGGTTTTAAACCATGTTTATATGCGTTTTCAACAATCGGTTGTAAAATTAATTTGGGCACCATAATTTCCTTACTGTCTGGGGCATGAATATGAAACTCAAATCCGCCATCTATTCTACAATTTAGCAAATATACATAGTTTTTAACTATCTCGATTTCCTCTGATAAAGGAACAAAATCATTTACATTTCCGATAATATAGCGCATCTGTAAGGAAAGTGCTTGAATCATCTTAGAAACTTTTTCGTCCTTGTTATCTAGTGCCGTCATTCTGATTACTTCCAAAGTATTGTATAGAAAATGCGGGTATATCTGAGATTTTACTGCTGTTAACTCCGCTTCATTTTGCTTAATCTTCGCCACATAACATTGATTGATATACTGGTTTAGTGTCGTTAACATCTGATTAAAGCGGGCAGAAAGAATCCCGATTTCATCATTAGACGTTACAGGTAATTGTAGTTCAAAATTACCATTCTCTATTAATTCCATAGAATCCACCATCTTATTAATTGGATTTGTAAGCTTCTTTGAAAACCATATAGACCCCATTGCTAAAAGTACGATGCAAAACAAAACAGCAAAGAACAACATCTTTTGTAATACGGTTATCTGCATAAAGGCAGTCTTCTTATCCATAATAATAATCACTTTAAGTCCATATTCATCGGCATCACTCGCAATTGAGAGCTGCTCTTTGGTATTCTGAAGATTTAACTTCTTATCATACAGGTTTTCGCCGATGATATTCTCATCATTGCTAAACATGCAATCTCCTGCTTCGTTAACAATATAATAGGTACCTTCACCAATTACATTAACCGTTTGTAAAAGCATCCTCAGCCGATCAATATCCACGTCAATAAATATCGTTCCTATGTATTTACCTTTTCCTATTACTCCACGGATATCAAAATAATTTCTTGCAAACGTGATAATATCCCGTTCTGGACCATTGAAATACTTATTCTTATGGGTTGGCACCACTTGCAACTTCTTTGATTCTTTGTCCCAATTTGTATAATCTACATCGGATTCAAACATCTCTTCGTCTTTAAAATATGTACTTGTCATGCTATAGTGATATGCAAGCTTTTGATGATGACTGTCAAACCCAATAAAATGTGTGGCATAGATATAAGAATCTACTGTTTGTACATTTCTTAAAAAAGCGCTAATCTTTTCTGAACGATTCTCCTCTTCTATTACCTGTCTAAAGGTGTCAGCTTTCAGATAATTGATTGTCTGGCTTCCCTCCATTAAACTACTATAGCTGTATATCATCTTGGATATTGTATTATAGTTATCTAAAATATTATCCAGATTAGTAGAGATATGAACGGCTGCCTGTTCATAATTGGTTTTCACAGCCACCTCATATCTTGATAACATTGTGTAAGATATAAACACGGCAAGTAAAAATACTGGAAATAAGCCAACAGTTAGTATAACCAACGTAAATTTATGAAACATAGTACCTCTTTTTTTAAATTTGACATTCATTCTTATATTCCTCCTGCCTAAAGCATGTCTCACCACTATTGTCATTGAAACACTATCATAACAATATTATACCTTGCACACTCAGTAAAGAAAATACGCGAAAAGAAGGTATGAAAAACATGCCCTCCATTCACGTCATTATATTATGTCTATTATCCTTTTGCTGCCCCTGCCATAATTCCCTTAACAAAATATTTTTGGAACATACAAAATATCAATAATGCAGGTAGAATCGAAACGATTGTCCCTGCGAAAACAATATCCCATCTAGCAGAATATTGTCCGACAAAACTGGCGATTTCAACCGTTATTGTCTTTGCTTTTCCACTTGGTAATACCAGATATGGCATAAGGTAGTCATTCCATATTCCTAATCCATTCACCAAATTTAAGGATTCTTATCAATTGGTTTTACCATTAAGTTTGGAAAGTCTTA
>ERZ781271.149-NODE-149-length-14297-cov-13.416515_pt1 | contig 14297 bp, 17 predicted proteins | sample MGYA00375849_ERZ781271 | MGnify/ENA primary metagenome ERZ781271 (study PRJEB29790, sample SAMN06051245) | human gut metagenome | host: Homo sapiens | place: USA: Cincinnati, Ohio | collected 2013-06-10 | study: EMG produced TPA metagenomics assembly of the Gut... | reverse complement strand
AGGATAATTCATGGCAGTAAACTTCGTTTTCATGCCATGATGAATAATATGGGATAATACTTTTTATTAAAATTTCTTGCAATAGCATATGACAAAGAAGGTACAATAATCATAATTAATCCAACTGATATACAGGATATTTTGAGTGAGTTTCTTAAGAAAACCCAATATTTACTATTTGTAAACAATTCAATAAAATTCGTAAAATTCAAACTGGATGGTAGAGCAAAGAAATTCTTTCCTGCTTCCTCTAACGTTTTAAAGGAGTTGATTACTACTAGATATAATGGGCATAAAATCAGGATGAGTCCGCTAAGAACCAAGATATTTCTTAAAATTCTCCATCCCAATCCCTCTCTTTTTAATTTCATCAATCATTCCCCCTTTTACTGGTTAGTTTCAACTGTGTCAATGAGAAAATAGCAACTACAACAAATAAAAGGCACGCCTCTGCATTGGCTGTAGAGAATTTGAGATTCTTAAACGCATCATTATAGATAAGAATACCTATAACTTCCGTAGAACGCACCGGTCCACCACCAGTAAGTGCATATGGGAAATCGAAAGAAGTAAATCCCTGCTTGATGATCAGTACTAGGTTTATCGTTACTGTAGGCAGTATGTAAGGCAATGTGATATATCTGAATCTCTTAAATAGAGTTGCACCATCAATCTGCGCAGATTCATACTGTTCATCTGGAATTTGCTGTAGTCCTGCTATGAAAATGATAGTAGGAAGTGCCACTGCCTGCCATGCATGAACAAATACTACTGCAGGTAGTGCCGTTTTCCCGGTCATTAAAAGACTTTGGGAAAGCCAATCGATTCCAAGTGCCTGCCCAATTACTGGAACCACCCTATAATACATCTGATCCCAAATTAAAGCGATTGTCACACCACCAATCATGGCTGGCACAAAAAATAAAGATTTTGTAAATGTTTTAAACCACTTTAAGGAATTCAGTGAAATTGCTAGTGTAAGAGAAATCGAAATAACACAAACTACAAGCATAATACTATATAACAAGGTTGTTTTCATAGAATTCCAAAAATATGGATTTTTCAGTAATGAAATATAATTTTTAAATCCAACGAAATCATAGTTTTGGGCCATACCATCCCAGTTGGTGAAGCTATATCGAATGCCATTAATGACAGAAAACACATAAAAAAACGTATACAGTAATACTGGTATTATCGTAAATCCAAAGTAGGTTGCTCTTGAGGATGTTGCCAACCTTTTTGGTTTAAATTTCTTCATCTCATCATTCCTTTCTCTGAAGAAAACTTGTCATTGCTCACAAATGTCTTTTATTAAAATAGCGGAAGTATCGTATACACTTCCGCTATCCTTTATACTATTCGGAATTATTCTACAAGGAATTATCGTAACTATTCAGGACTCTGTCCTTCATAGTCACAAACGATGCACACAAATTGCAAAAAACGCAATTTGGCGCAATCAGAACTCGGGATTTTTATGCAAAAAACGCATAAAAACACCTCGCGGAATAGCGGTTCTGAATAGTTACGAATTTATTACTAATTATTCTGCGGATGTTACTGCAATGGAGTCATCCATATTCTTAAGAACTGCTTCTACATTTTTGTCAGCCCAGAATCCTTGTACTACATTGTACAAGTCTGAAATAACGTTATTACTAACCGTAGATGCCATCCAATCATGTGTCTGTCCATTATTAATGAGTTCAACCATAGGCGCAATTCCTTTGTCGTCATTAACAATTCCATTGATACAGGAAGGTGCTCCATCATTGTCACAGAACGTCTGTGCATTCTCTGTTTCTGCTAGATATGCTAAGAACTTATACGCAGCAGCTTTTTCTTCATCACTTGCTTTTGCAGATACACAGATAGCGGCATCAATACCAGAAAGCGTACGCGTTGTTTCTTTCGTATCGTTTGGAAGTGGGAATACGCCTAGTTTCATGTCAGGATTACTAGATAATAATGTACCTCTTGCATAGGAACCTGTAATGCACATTGCATACTGTTCATTTACAAAGTTTTCATAGCAAGCAGTATCAGAAAGTGCTAGTGCATCCTCATTTGCATAAGTAAATAATGTTGCCATTTTATTAAATTCATTTGTAAACTCTGGGTCGCCTTCAAGTTTGGCCTCTCCAGCTGTAGCTTTTGCAATGGTTTCGATTCCGTTTGGTGCCCAAGCAACTGTTGCACATTGGAACATGTGACCTACACGACCAGGATCTTTACCATGGAGACCCATTGGTGTTATCCCTGCTGCTTTTAAAGTTTCACATACATTTACGAATTCTTCCCATGTCGTTGGTACAGTTAATCCGTTTACTTCAAACATGTCCATATTGTAGTAAACACCTATGTAATTTCGGCTATAAGGTAATGCATAATAACCGCCATCCTCCTGTTTTGTCATATCTAGAGAGGACTCATTCACATTCTTAAGGAATTCTTGACCAGAGAGATCCTGAACGTATCCATTCGCTACCTTCTGTTTAAACTGTTGCTGTGTAGGATAATCGGAGAAGATAACTGGTATATCACCAGATGAAATTCTAGAGGTCAGTACTGTACCAGGGTCTGGAACCGTATTCATCTCAATTTTAATATCAGGATTTTCTGAATTAAACTTGTCAATAATAGTCTTATACCCCTTCTGTGGTCCCTCTTCACCTTTTTGTTGGAAGAATTCGATGGTAAGTACATCCCCTTTGGTTTCACTCGCAGAATCTCCTGTTCCTTTTTTACTACATGCTGCTAAACTGGTAACAGTGAGCATCGCACATAATGCTAGTGCTAACTTCTTTTTCATAATTCTTACCTCCTGTTTATTTGTGGTAGTTATGAGCGGCATCAACCGCTGCTTTTATATAATCTAGGCTTATGTTTTCTCCTTGTATTGTACAATCCGCACCAATCATAATTCCAGTGGTTCCAAATCTGTCTAAGATTGACTTAACTTCTTCTTCAATCTTCTCTTTCGGTCCTTTTAATACATTTCCTTTGTTATCCATACCACCTAGAATACCTGCATGAAAGAAATCTCTACCTCTCTCCAAGCTGTACCCATTATCCTTCACCGACCAGTTTACTAAATCAGCTGGATAATCTCCAAATCGATCTATATGTGTTTCAAAGTCATATTCTGGTTCACCACATATATGTAGAATATTATATTTTCCATCTGTTTGCTTAGCAACATTGAGAACTTGAATATCAAAAGGCTTTACAAGCTCTTCCCATTCTTTCTTTGTAAATCTTCCTAGTTCGCCATACTGAGCAGAATAGTAAATTCCATCCGCTCCTACCTCAAGATACCCTTTTGCCCATTGCTCCAATCCGTCAGCAATAATCTTGATACCTGCAATGACTGCCTCTGGAGCTTCTTTACTATACTTCATAAGAACATCTTCACCAAATGCGATAGATGCGGCTTTAAAAGGTCCAAACATTGTTTGGATTAAAAGTACATCTTCACCTGCTCTAGCACGAATCCCCTTGATTACAGCCGCCATCTTTTCAAACTCTTCTGAATCCACACCTTTGATTTTAATGTTGTACCAGTCCTGTGCGCAAGTTATTTTTCCGCTAATTGGGTAACTGTAATCTTGCATTATTTTGATGATATCCATTCCCGTTTCATTATAGAGTTTCATGTGGGCATCTATCATCTCTTCTACAGTGTAATCAGAGCTATAATGAAACCAAAACCCTGCTGGAACATAATCTACTGGTTCCCCTTTTATCACTGCTTGTATTCTCTCTACATTATTCATTTTAACACTTCTCCTATCTGTGTATTACACACCCTTTTTTTAATGAACCAATTGCTTCATGTCTTTCTTAAGACAACCTTATTATATCGAATCATCTCAGAGTAAAATAGAACTTTACTTGGGTGTCCTATGGTACTTTACTTAGTTTTTTTATATTTAATTGATTATCATTATGGTATAATATCCTTAAATTCTAACAAAATAATCAGCAAAGGAGACCACAATGAAGTTTAAAAATCTTTCCTATCGTACTCAACTTTTTCTGGCAGCCTTGCTGTTAGTCACTATACCAATTACTTTAGTCGGTGTCATTACAGCAAAGCGCAATGCAACCTCCCTCGTGTCCGATTATAACACTTCGATGGAAACTATTATTTCACAAGCTAATCTAGCTCTTGATACCTTACTTGCAGATGCAACAAAAATTGCTGATTTACCACTTCTAAATCAGGATATTAAAAAAGCAATGGTTACTAATTATAAGGATAATTATCTCGCCTACTCTCATGATTCAACTAAATTCAAGACTCTTTTTAGTCAGACAAATAGACTGAATCAGAATCTAGTTACCTGTGTCTTTAAAAATCGCTTTGGTTATACATTTGATTATAATATTATTGGTGTCCAACGCCAGACTCAAATTACTGAAAATATAAGAAACTGGAAAAGCATTGCACAGAGTGCTCCTAACTATACATATTTTGCACCTCTTCAACAGACATCCATTGATTCCCAGAAAAATGTATTACCTATGATTAAGATACTTTTTGACGGTTATGACTTTAAAGAAATTGGTATCTGTTATGCGGAAATAAACTTTGAATCAGTAGAGAACATTCTTGTTTCTGCACAAAACGCAGAAAATACCATTCTAATATATAATGCAGAGGGAGATCTTACCTTTTCCTCCAATGAAAATTACATACAAAACCAAACCTCCTATACTGAACTATTGTCATCCTTGTCTGAATTTAATAATTCTATTGTAGATAGCAATTCTATCAAAACTCAGAAATTAGAGATTGGGAAAAAAACCTACTTGATAAACGGTGTATATAATAAAACAACTGGCTGGCATCTAGTTCAGCTACTTGATAGCCATATCATCAACCAGATTTATCAGAATAATTTTCTAAATTATCTTGGTGTCTTTTCTCTTATTCTTATTCTGGGATTAGTACTTGCAATTATATTATCAAAAAAAATGACCGTATCCATCTCCAAGCTATGCGATGAGATGGATTCCTACAATACGGATAGTTACAGTGCTATCAGTATGGAAGCTTGCGTTTCCAATAAAGAGCTTAGAAAGCTTGTTACCAGCTTTAATAATTTGAATCAACGTCTTACTGACAGCCTTCAACAAAATTATCAAATTCGCTTAGCCGAACAGCAAATGCACATACAGATGCTTCAGTTTCAGATTAATCATCATTTTCTCTATAACACACTAAATGTAATCAAATCATTAGCAAACATTAACAACGTCCCTGCTATTGAGACAGTAGCGGTCTGTATGTCTGATCTTCTTCGCTATAATTTGGACAAATTTCCAATTGCCAAATTAAAAGAAGAAATCGCACAAATTAACCGATATATGACCATACAAAATATCCGCTTCCCGGATAAGTTTATCTGTGACTATAGTATTCCGGAACAATTGCAAAACCTTAGTATACCAGCCTTTATCTTGCAACCTTTTGTGGAAAATAGCATTGAACACGGATTTAGAAAAAAAGAAACTGACTGCTATATCAGTATCAGTTGCAATTTAGAAAATAACATTCTTCATTTCTTTATTGTGGATAATGGTTCTGGTATGTCGAAAGAAACACTGCAACAGATTCAAGACAGATTATCACAAGATAATCTATCTACTACTTCCTTAGAGAATTCGAATGAACGTAGGCATCACTCCATCGGCATTCGGAACGTACATCATCGTATACAGAGTTATTATGGAAAAGAATATGGTCTAACCATAGAAAGCAAAGAAAACTATGGTACCATCATTGATATCAAGCTTCCATTTGAAAGGGAAAATACTACTAACTAAAATGTACATTATTGTCATCCTTTTATTACTTTGATATAGTAGTTTTATCAAAATAAATTTCCCTTCCATACATCTTACTCAAAATAAAATAAATAAAATAAAATGCTATATTTATTTGTAAATATAGCATTTTATTTATGGTTTACCATACTAAAACTAATATATTAACAACACAAATTGCAATACTATTAAAGAAACAGAAAGGAGATTTTATTATGTCAGATCCAAGAAATCCCAAAGCAGTTCCTACGAAATCATCTAGATCCATTCATAACAATGAGTTTGGAAATATTCCTACGGAAGACAATTATGATGATGGTGATATCCCAGAAATTGATCTCCCAATGAACTCAGAATATCAATTGCATAACCAAACACTGAAAGATTTACTCCGATAATAATATCAATCATATTAAAAAAAACCATGAATCTATTCGCTTTCGTTAATAGATTCATGGGATTGGCTACATAACAAGTCTATTCAGATTTTTTTTCCTCAATGTCTTCCAATTCAGAAGTACAGTGTGGGCATCGAGTTGCAGCAATTGGAATATCAGAATAACAATATTGGCATTTTCTAGTTTTAGGAGCTTCTTTAGGTTCCTTCTCTTTTCCTATATTGGATAACCTATTGATCGTCTTCAAAAATAAAAATATAACAAATGCCATTATAATAAAGTTAATCACAGCTGTCAAAAAAGCACCATATCGTATTTCCACGCCACGTACCGTTGCAACCATAGCAGTGAAATCTGTCTTGGCAAATAACCCAATCAAAGGAGAAATCACATCTTCAGTCAGAGACTTAACTATCGATTGAAAAGCACCACCGATAATAACACCAATTGCAAGATCCACCACATTTCCACGTAATGCAAATTCTTTGAATTCTTTAAAAAACTGTTTCATATTCACCTCTTCTTACGTATCGCACAATATTAAAAACTGTTTCCGTTTTCGACCTTATAATACCACATATTGATGTAGGTGTAAAATAATTATTACGTTTATTTTGAAAAAAGAGGAAATTTATCTGTGATGCAGTCGAAATGGCTTTTTATCTTCCAAAGAAAGAAGGTTCTTATCCTTCCATGTATCTCGTTAAAAATTGTTTTGTTCTTTCTTCTCTCGGACTATCAATGACTTGTTTTGACTCACCCTGCTCCACGATCATACCATCATCCATGAATATAATTTGATCTGCAACATCTCTCGCAAATGCCATCTCATGAGTTACGATAATCATCGTCGTCTTCTGTGCGGCTAACCCTCTTATCACCTTTAATACTTCACCTGTAAGTTCCGGATCTAAGGCAGAAGTTGGTTCATCAAAGCAAAGAATGTCAGGCTTTAATGCCAATGCTCTAGCGATTGCAACTCTCTGTTGCTGTCCACCAGAAAGTTGGTGTGGATAATGGGATATACGATCCGCTAATCCCATCTGTTCCAATAAAGCTTTACCGTGTTTATCTATTTCCTCATAGATATCTCTTTTATGCTGCTTAAAATCCGCTCTTTCTTTTGCTAATAACCGTTCTGCTAAAGTAACATTCTCAAGTGCCGTATATTGAGGAAACAGATGAAAGGATTGAAATACCATACCAAAATGAAGTCGCTTCAACCTCAAATTCTTCTCTTTTTGTGAAGCCTGCCAACTAGCATCAAATAAAGTCTCTCCCCTTACTTCAATACTTCCTCTACTTGGTGAGTCTAAAAAATTCAGGCATCTTAATAGCGTCGTCTTGCCTGAACCAGAAGAACCAATAATGGCTAATGCATTTCCTTCTTCAAGCGTAAAGCTAACATTTTTTAAGACTTGTGTACTACCAAAATCTTTTTGTATGCCATTTACCTCTAAAATTGCCATATTTGTCCTCCTTATCTGAAATAATCTAGCTTTCGTTCAATGTAATTAAATAATAACGTCAGAATACCTATAAATAGTAAATAATAAACTCCTGTATAAAATAATGGCCAAGTAAGTCCTGCTGATTTCATAAAGGAATATCCTGCAAATGTAAGTTCATACGCTGCAATAATTCGTGCTAGCGAAGTATCCTTAACAAGCGTAATAATCTCATTGGACATAGGTGGGACAACATGTTTTACCATTTGCAATAAGGTAATCTTAAAAAATATTTGACTCTTTGTCATACCAAGTACTTGCCCAGCCTCTCGCTGTCCTGCTGGAACACTTTTGATACCACCTCGAAAGATAACTGAAAAATAACACGCATAATTGATGGTAAATGCCACCACAGTAGCCATCATTCGTCCAGTTTCATCGCCACTCCATATATTATGTTTTAACCATAACCCTGGTCCATAAAAGATAATAATTAATTGTAGCATTAACGGTGTACCACGAATTACCCAGACGATGACTTGTATTGCACTACGTAATAATCTCCATTTACTCATTGATGCAAACGCTATGATAAGACCCAATGGAAGAGCAAATAAAAGTGTCAATATAAAAATCTGAAATGTGGTCCACAAACCGTCAAGCAATGCTTGCGTTACAGTAAAAAACATAACAATTTCTCCTTTGTTTTGGTCCAATATAAGACGAAGTTTTTATTTATCCATAACAACAACGACTTGTGCATTGTTGCAATAAGCATTGCTACATTCCATAGCTTCTACCACTTCATTGGTTAATGTCATACCATTCCATACAACATCTATGTTCTTAGATTCTAATTCCATTATTTTGTTATCCCAATCAATTTCAATAAATTGTACTTCTACACCTAATTTTTCTGCTACTAGACGAGCCATATCAGCATCAAAACCTATCCATTCACCAGAACCATCTTTATAATCCATTGGTTCAAAATCCGTAATACCAACGATTAATGTACCTTTTCCTTGAATATAAGATACATCGCTATCTTCTGTCTCTAAGTATTCTGCCTCTTTTTGCTCAACAAGAGATTCTTGAACACCGTATTTTTTAGCGACCTCTTTCATTGAACCATCTGCATAAGTGTCTGCAAATACTTTATTGATATAAGATGCAAGATCTGATCCCTTACGGCAACCAACACCGTATTCTTCCTTTGTTAATTCGTCGGTATGTATCATATCTGGATAACTTGTACCTTCTCCTATCATGGCTCCTGCCATTAACAAATCAATGATGGCTGCATCGGAAGTTCCTGAAGCTACTTCCATTAATGCATCTGCTTGGGATGCTACTGAATTATATTGATATCCTTTTTCTTTTGCTGCTGCTTCACCAGCAGAACCAGCTTCTACTGCATATACAATATCTCCACCATCACTACTTGTTTGTTTTGACTTCTTACTACAGCCTACAAATGCTAAACTCATGACTAAAACGAATATGAGTGTAATTGCTATCTTATTTTTCATAATTTTCCCTCCTAATTAATGTACACAACTCTATTTCTGTACTATAATACCATAGTAGCACACTAAAGTAAAGGTGGTAATACAAATGACTTTCTACTCACTAGGGCAACTCCAGGTACATTTACTCAATCCATATATTAGGATTTACCTTTTGCACTTGAATATATAAAAACATCTGTATGCTATTAAGAGCATACGCCCCTGGCATTTTACTATATGACAAAAGAAAACCTTAGAAATCACGCAAAGCGCCATCTCTAAGGCTCACCTTATTATTCAATTGTCTATCGCAATTATTTCATATGTATTAGCTACCTTATCTGGAATAATCTCTTTTAAACTTACCAAATTATTTTCACCTTTATCATTTAATAATCCCTTTACTAACTCTCTTGCATCATCTCTTGCTAAATTTTTTCATAAGCCTTTTTTATATTCTATAGCATTCCCTACTCGAATAACTTTATATTTTTCTTTCTAGCATCTATATCGTCTGAAATAAATTTCCTTTTTAATCCAACATTATTAGTGATTTCCTGCAAATCATTTGGATTTTTAATAATTCCTTTATTATATAATATTCCTGTAACAGCTGTACTTCGTATAACTTCATTATCATTATTAATATAAATGTGTACTAATAAACTATATGCTTTTTCTGAAGGGCTACAATATGCTAAGTTTGCAACAAACGGAATATTACCTTGCGCCGTTTCAATATTTCTCATTATGCTGTCTAAATACTTTGTTTCCCTTGTATTTTCATATAGCACACGAGATATTAGCACGCTTCCACTACTAGGAACATTAAGTTCCTGCAACTTTCTTTCAAGCGAATACAAGCCATTATATTTTTTTAACTTAGGAAGAAATATTGCCAAGTCTATATCATTATTGCAAAAATTATGCCAAATGAGATTTTCTACCTCTTCTCTCTCCCATTCGAATATTTCATCCAATGTTTTCGAATTATATCCAGCCATTTTCTGGCTTCCTGTTGATTTAATCTGATTTGTAAAATCAATATATGCCTGACTATTTTCCATAAGTAAATACCTACAATATTTCTTCCACTATTCCTATTTCTATTTCTATTTATTACTAACTATTTAATCCAGATACACTTGCGCGCGTTCAGAAAATTCTTCAAAGAATCTTTCTTCATTATTTATTATGTACATGCAGCATCTTCCGGTGACATTCCATCAGCAAAAATTGAATAATCTTTTACATCTATATTAGTACCACCTTATTAATTATCTTCAACTTCGTTTATATCAGTATATTCGAACTAAATATTCAATTTTTCTTGCTGAGATATAATTAAAGATATTCTTTCATAATTGCCAATACTTTTTTTACTTCTTCATTATATCTTTCATTTAACTGGTTTCTCACTTCATAATTTTCATCATATATAACAAAATCACTCAATCCACCTCTAGATATAAACAGACGATTATAACTCTCTATAAGGTATTGCATTTTTTCATCATCATTTTCAACTGAATCAATACAATTCACTTGTCCCATAAGTATATTTAATACTCCGTTATACTGTCCATGCCCATATTTTTGTACTAACTTTCCTATTTCTATATATGATGTACGCAATTGCAAAATTTCATCATTTTCCAACATTCTTTTTTCCTCCTATTGCAATGATATCTTTCCTACAATCTCAAACATCCACGGTGAATCTATATATGTTTGCATAATGTCATGTCCTCCTACATATGTACCTCCTTGCGGTCCAACAGGTCCTGTATACACAGTCGTTTCTTTTGGTATTTTGATTGCATACACATTATCCTTCCCATGCTCCAGTTTTCGGATTTATCCAATGAGTTTTAACTGCTGTATCAATTCTTACATTAGTAACAGACGTAGGCGGTTCACTAGTAAACCATCTTCCATAAGGATTCTGTGAATTACCAGCACGATACATTATTATATCTTCTTGTAGTACTTCCATGTTATATCTTCCACCATAAAAATTCTTTGCAGGTTGGTTTGGTAATTCAGCCAATGGTCTAGGATTTTCAATCATATTATACTGATAATTTGCTATATCATCTGTTCCATATACAACTGAAGATTTACCACCCTTATTAAACATCTTCAACTTCAATGCCGAAAACGCCTTTGAAATTCCATAACCAATGCCTGCAAATACAACTCCTGTAAGTCCGCCAACAACTACATCAGTTACTATCTTCTTCAGCGACATTACTTCTCCCTTGATTCCAATATCGCCCAAATCACCAAGCAAGATGCTGCCTATTCCAGAAGCTCCACCACTTAGTAATGTTTGACCCAGGGTCATTGATACACCTTTTACAGCTCCGGTAAAAGCGAATCCCAACAGAAGAATTCCAAAGACGTTCGCCTGCTTTATCATATACAATTACAGCTGAGCCGTTTGGAATCTGACTCTCACGGTAATTTTCTTTATTTATGATAACCATATTTTTTCCTGATTTACTTATTGACTTAGCCTTTAAACTATTAATAGTAAGCCCACCAACTGCAACAGTGCCTCCCCTCATTATCGCAGCTACATATCTTTGTGCCATTTTCCATGCTACAATAGAATGAACCACATCAAACAACGGTGGAAAAAGCTTTGCGCTTTTGCGGGGATTTCTAATGAATGGTATTCCGAACATAGACATCGAATTCATATTGATACCGTGTGTCTTACCGTCATTCATCTTAAAGACTACCGCACCGTCAAAGCTTCGACCAAAAGGTATTCCCAAATAAGTATGAATAGTAGTTCCTCCGCAACCTGCCATTAATATCGCAATATCATCATAGAGAATAATTTTCTTGTTAAATTCTACACGGTCATTATAAAACCGCGCACTTTTACCGTTTCTCTAATACGGTATATCTACCAAATAATTCTCCATGTTATTCAAATTAAATCTCCCCAAAGCAAATATAGTTTTAAACAGTATAACAATATATGTAAATATTGTTAGTTATAGCAAGGATATAACAATATTTATTGCTAGTATTGGAAAGCATGTAATATTTTCAAGAAGTGGTGGGTTCTCTTGGACATCTCAATGTCTCTACAGTATCTTTTTGGTTTCCTGTTGCTTTAATCTGATTTGTAAAATCAATATATGCCTGACTATTTTCCATTAGTAAACACCTCCAATAGCTGTATGTCATTTGTGTCATACAGCTAATAGTACTTAATTGAAGGATTATTTAATCCTAAAGTATAATCGTAAATAATAATCAATTATAGTTTTTATAGTTGTCAAACTCTCCATTTTCAAGTTTTTTTATCATATCTTTTTTTTCATCTTTTTGCGCATTTTTAAGTATTATTCTCAATTCCTTTTTACTAGAAACTTCATCAATATCGTTGATATCTTTTATAAATCCTTTATTATATAAAATACCATCTATAACGCTTCCACAAGCAATTCTATCTAAAGGTTTCTCATAAATAGTCACCAATAATTCATATACTTCTTCGCAGGGATGACATTCTGCTAAAATTGATATATATGTATAATCAAATTTTGATTGCACTATATTTTTTTCCATTAGTTTTAAATACTCATTTTCTTTTGTATTATCATATATCAAAGAACACAATAGCATACTTGTATAGCTTGGTATCTTGCATTCGGAAACTGTATTTTTTAATGCTTGTATTCCATCATATAATTGCAATTTAGGTAAAAGTACTGCTATATCCATATCTTTTTTATAAATAAATGTATTCCAAATTACTTTTTCTACTTCTGCCCTTTCATTATTATTGATTGAGTTTAGTATATTTATACTATATCCACTTAATTTATCCGCACCAGTCGCATTTATCTGACATAATAATTCTTCATATGCTTTACTTTTTTGCATTTCATTCACTCCTTAATAACATGTGTAGTTATATTAGTAACAATTCCATCATCTTGTAAATCTTTTAAAATAGGAAATTCCACGGTCTTCCATACACTCTTAGGATTTGCATAACCCTCTTTTACAGCATATGTAACATTTCCAGATGCACCTTCCGCATATTGACTAGATAATGCTGTCCAAATAGGTTTTTGCGGAGTTATTCCCATATCCCATTCAGGATACATTCCTTGCAATCCTCTCCAATTATCAAAGACCTGCCCTCCCGAAGTTTGTTCCATTATTGTACCACCTACGCTATTAGCATATACCGCAGCACCTTCTTTATTCCCACTCCAAAATACAGCACTATCAACTGGTGATGATGTATCAAAATAAGATGCCATCTTACTATAATCTCCAACCTTCATGGCACTATATGCCTCTGCTATTTGTGTACTATTTAATCCAGATGCACTTGCACGTTCAGAAAATTCTTCAAAGAATCTTGCTTCATTATTAGTTATGTACCTTGCAGCATCTTCCGGCGACATTCCATCAGCAAAATTTGAATAACCTTTTACATCTAAATTAGTACCACCCTTATTAATTATCTTCAACTTCAATGCCGAAAACGCCTTTGAAATTCCATAACCAATGCCTGCAAATACAACTCCTGTAAGTCCGCCAACAACTACATCAGTTACTATCTTCTTCAGCGACATTACTTCTCCCTTGATTCCAATATCGCCCAAATCACCAAGTAAGATGCTGCCTATTCCAGAAGCTCCACCACTTAGTAATGTTTGTCCCAGGGTCATTGATACACCTTTTACAGCTCCTGTAAAAGCGAATCCCATTCCACCACTTATGAGTCCAGCGATTGCTCCCATAAATGCGCCATCTTCAAAACCTTTCCAGAAATCACCGCCCGTTATAGCACTGATTGTTCCTCCGATCAGTCCTCCTATACTGGCACCAACTAAAACTGCTTTTGCCATAGCTACTAATAAAGCACCAGCAGCAGCTGGACATACTACAATTACTACAATTGCAGCAATCACTAATACAACAGTTACAATTGTTTTCCAATGTTCTTTACACCATTCCCCTGCTTTCTTGCAGCCATCTTTGAACTTTTCCCAACCATTCTTTTCACACTCTGGTTTTAAGTACTTGTATTGATCATAAAAATCATCTTTTCGTTTATTCACAAGATC
>ERZ781271.140-NODE-140-length-15322-cov-12.280736_pt1 | contig 15322 bp, 14 predicted proteins | sample MGYA00375849_ERZ781271 | MGnify/ENA primary metagenome ERZ781271 (study PRJEB29790, sample SAMN06051245) | human gut metagenome | host: Homo sapiens | place: USA: Cincinnati, Ohio | collected 2013-06-10 | study: EMG produced TPA metagenomics assembly of the Gut... | reverse complement strand
AGCACTTGATTGAGCAACGCGAAATCTTAGTACTGCTACGTGTGAAGCTAAGCGAGAGCGGGGTTTTCGTTGAATATAGCAGTTAGCTACTCCTCGAAACATTCATGTGCGAAGTTTGAGTTATAATTTTTTACCACACTTAGGACAATATTCATAGTCAGCTTCAGTACTGGTAAAACCACAATAATTACAATGTTTTATTTGATTTTCTTGTTGATGTGCAAAGTGAATCTTATCGAAGTTAATTTCCGTTACAGTTCCTTGTTCAATTGCTTTACCTAATTCTTTATCAATCTCTGTGGTAGCTCCACAACAACGCATTCGTATATAATACCTCTTATTCCACTTAAACAACGGAATAAAGAAAAACATAAAATACGTATATGTCATGAACACATCCGCATGACCGTATTTGCCACAGCATTTGCATACAATTAATTGATCAAAAACTAGTCTTTTTTCTTTTTGGCTAATTCCAAATATCAAAAACATGATTACCTCCCAGAACTAACTTCTTATATACTAATAAAACATTATTTTCTATTCTCATAAGCCTTTCGTTCCATTTCCATCTCTTCATACATATGGAACACATCCCAAGTTCGGTTCACCGCTGTCATGACTGCTTTATAAGTCATAGGAATTTTAGCTGCTCTCATCTTCTGTAACATGGAATTAAAGTGGCTCTCTGTGAAATCACAGAAAACCATAAGGCTTCCTTCAGGTGCTTCCCCTTCATATATAACATCTTCTTCCTCTTTATTGTAACCTGCAAGTTTACCTAGTGTCTGTTTAAATTGGGATACCTCTACTTCAACAACTTTAATATGCATAGGTGCAGCTAATTTTCTAATATTTGTGGCTTCTTTTGATTGGAATAATAAAATCTTTTCCATATACTCATTCCTCCTATATGACTATTCTCTCATATTTCTTTTCATATCAAAACAGTTGAAAGCATTAATCTGCCTTCAACTGGTATTGTTTAGTTAAATATATTATATACTACTGCACGCTTTACGTCCACAGTTAAGAAAACTAACTAAATTTATTAACTACTAAAATACTGCTTTATCTTTCACTACATCGATAATCTCAGCATCTGTGTTTTCTTCAACATAGAGAAGAATCTCTTCCATACGTTCTTCTAAGTGCCTCTCATCTAAAGTCATACCAACAACACCTATAACAACGATCTGATGAATATCTTGTTCGGCTATCTCTCCTACTGATACATTAAAATGATTTCTTATCTTCTTAACAATACTTTGTACAATCATTCTCTTTTCTTTTAATGAATGAACCCAAGTAGCTCGTAATTTTATTTCCAACGCAAATACCTTCATAGTAATGTCTACTCCTTTCGTTGCTTAAAGATCCTCATACTATAGTAATATACCAGTTGGATAAAAACAATTCCAATAAATTACGCCATACTAACATGTGATTCAAGGATTTCACCTAATGCATTACCGCTACTAGAATGGCATCTTACAACATTCGCGTTGTTTTTCTCTGCTTCTGCCACAGCACATTTCACCATCTTATGGGATACTGTATTGGTAAACAATACAATTAAATCTGGCTTACCAATCTGTTCTCTTAAATTGCTTGTCATCTGTGTGAATACTTTAGCTTTGCAATTGTAAGTTTTACATATTTTCTTATATTGACAGACCATACGGTCATGTCCACCGATTATAACGATACTCATATAATACACCTCCTTATTTACTATCAAGTTCCTTTGCTTTTTCTTATATAGATGCTAATTTCTTACCAAGGTTTCTGCAAGCTTCTAAAACTGTATCATCAGGAGTATCTTGGCATATGATACCTTCTTCATCTACGATAGTTGCACCTGCATTCCTCATACGATCTTCCCAGTCACGCATCCACTGACCATCACCCCATCCATAAGAACCGAATAAAGCAATTTGTTTACCAGCAGCAAATTTCTCTACTTGCGATACAAAAGGTTCCATATCACTATCATCTAATACCTCATCTCCCATAGCAGGGCAACCAAGAGCAAATACACTGGCATCTTTTAACTCTTCCAAATCTATACTAGATACTTCTACAACTTCAGCTTCCTTACCATATTCTTGCTTAGCATTCGATATACCTTCTCCTATTGCTTCTGCCATAGCTTCTGTATTTCCTGTTTGTGACCAATATACAACTGTTATTTTATTCATACTTATTCTCCTTTTTTAATGTTTATTTAGTTAGGCTTTATTAAATTCTTTGTAATGCCTTGTTATTAATTGTAGCTTCCATAGTGCATTGTTAGTATATTCTGAATGCTTACCCCACTCGTTAACATTCTTACTACATTCTCTCTTGCCTGATTAAACATATAGAAAATATTTCTAGTTTCTTGCACATTCCCATATACCTTCCAATACCCTGTATATAAGAAATTCTTACCCTTGTTCTCTATAAATCCAACAACATCCTCTGGTGGATAGCCTAACAAAATCCCAAGTTCGTGAGGAAATTCTGCTCCTTCCTCTTTATACTTTGTATAACGACTTCTTAGTTCTACTAACACAGAATATAACTTTGGATTAGAATAACCGAACGAAAGCATTACTTCCTTAACGTCTTTGAGTCTAAGATATTCCTCTACTCGATTTTTATTGTATAGTAAGAAAGTTGTCTTCTCTTCTGATTTCCAAATTATCGATATAGAAATCGGTGATCTTTTGAAAATCTCATATACCATTCTTACATATTCATTGGATACTATAAATAAATTTGATATCTTTAAACCGGTTAAAACTGGAGAACAATGTATTGCTAATTGTGTCTTAATATCATCTTGATTTAAATTAAATATCATCTGAAGTGCTTCTCTATTCATATTAGTCATACTCCTTCCAACATATTGAGTATCGGTAGTTACATTATTGGTTAGTTGCATCTAACTTATTTATATAATATCTAACTGTTACTTGAAAATCAATAGTTTTACTGAGTTTAATTATCAATAAGTCTTTAAATAAAAAAGAGTTGTAAAACAACCATACTAGTATGTTTGTCTTACAACTCTTTTTATATTCATATCCATTTAACCCTTAATCACTCTTTTATATAATTCATAAACTTATGATTTATTCTCAATTACTTGTAGCTTCTTCATATTCCTAAATTCAGCTAAAACCATAATAATAGTAATGATAGCCGCCAAAACATCTGCAATTGGGCCAGAATACAAAATGCCATCAATACCCATAAACAATGGCATAGTAATAATCAACGGTAATAAAAATAAAATCTGTCTTGTTAAAGATAAGAAAATACCTTTGTAAGGTTTTCCTATTGAAGTAAAGAAGGTTGACGTAATTGGTTGAAGGAAATTCAGACAAGTAAAGAGAAGGAATACTCTAAAATAACTAATTCCGAATTGATAATAACGCGCGTCACCCTTACCGAATAACGTTATAATCTGTCTTGGTACTAATTGGAACAATAAGAAGAAAATTATAGCTATGATCCCACCAACAATTGTAGCTAATCGATAGGTCTCCTTTACACGCTTATATTTTCCTGCTCCATAGCAATATCCTTCAATTGGTTGCGTACCTTGGGCAATACCAATAATAAACGAGAAGAATACCATATTTATTTTTGATATAATACCTACACAGGCAAGCGGAATAGCTTCACCATATTCCGACAACGAACCATAATACTTCAAGGACTTATTGAGTACAATCTGAACTACCATCATTGCAATTTGATTAAAGAAAGATGCTGTACCTAATGAGATGATACGGCCTGAATATTCCCATTTTAGCTTCAATTGATGCGTAGTAAGTTTAACTGTTTTATAACGTCTCATGTAATTAATTACAAGTAATCCCGAGAATATCTGTCCTATGATTGTGGCATAAGCTGCACCTGCCATACCCATATCAAAACCGAATACAAAGACAGCATCCAGTATCGTATTAATAATTGCTCCTGAAAGATTACAAATCATTGTCATCTTAGGATTACCATCTGCACGAATTAGATGCCCTCCACCAGCGGTTAAGATTAAGAATGGGAAACCAAAGGAAGTGATTCTAACATATGTCTTAGCATATTCAAGTACATCATCTGGCGAACCGAAGAATTTTAACAACGGTGTTAGAAATATCTGAGTAACTAACATTAAGATAATACCGCTTCCTATTAGCAATACTATACTATTCCCCACATAATGTGCTGCTTTATCGGATTCATTTCTGCCCATTGCTAGATTGAAACTAGATGCTCCACCAATACCAAACAGCAAAGCTAAAGCAACACAGGAGGTTGATAAAGGAAATGCAATATTAGTTGCAGCATTTCCTATCGTTCCCACTGCTTGACCAATGAATAGCTGGTCAACAATATTATACAGTGCACTTACTAGCATAGCCACTATACTTGGTACTGCAAATTTAACCATTAATTTCCCTACTGGTTCTTCACCTAAGGGATTTTTTGCTACATTTTTGTCCATACATCCTCCGTCTACGTCTCTCAATCAGACTTTTATTTCAGTTGATCCCTAATCTAAAATCGAATTTAAATTAGTACTATCAACTATAGTAAATTAAAAACAAAACCTTCCTATAATAAACTATTCTTTAATAAATAATTCATAGGACATCCCTTGCTCTTTTAGCCATAATATTCTTTGCTTATATTCCGGACAAAACTTTGAAACAATCTCCCAAAATCTTTTTGAATGATTCATCTCCATTCTATGAGCAAGTTCATGAATTACTACATATTCCAGAATCTTGCTTGGCATCATTATGAGATGCCAATTAAAGTTCAGATTTCCTATACTACTACAACTTCCCCATCTGCTCTTTTGACTTCTAATAGAAATTCTTCCATACGTAACTCCCATTTCCTTGGCATATTGTTCAACCTTTATAGTAATGATATTCCTAGCATTTTTCTTATACCAAGCTCCCAGACATTCTATTATGAAATTTGAATCCGTTAATGGAGTTTCTATCACAAGTACCTCTTCAACCCCTTGCAAATATTGTACATTTTCTTTTATTGATATATTCGCTGCTTGCCTAGTAGGGTTAAAAACTACATGTAAGCAAAATGTTTGATCTAAGTAAGGCAGTATCGCACCTTCTCTAACTTCAATCCCTTTTCTTTCTCTGAGCACTTGCTTTTTGTATACGTCGTAAATCCAATCTCCTTTGTTTTCTAATAAGCGTATAACATCAGCTTTTGTTGCTCTTATAGGAATCTTAACAGTAACCTTACCACCAACTGCAATCATGATAGCAAGAGATTTTCTCTTAGAGCGAATGATTTCATATGGTATCTCTAAATCAGAATAAGAGATACTATTATCTCTCACTTCAAACCAATTCCTACTGTTTTTGCTATTTCCTTTGCTATTTCCTTTACTATTTCCTTTGCTATATCCCTTTGCCATAATGATTTCCTCAATTGCTTGATTTTCTCTCATAAATCTATTCTCAGTCGCGCTCTATTTGGTCTATATCCATGATTTAATTTACTTCGTAATAATTCTTTAGCATGTTATCTAAGAACTCTTAATATAATTTAATAAGAAATTCAAAAGTAGTTGCATCAACTTTTGCTTACTACCATACACATTTCTTCTTCCAAACAATAGAAAGCTTGTACTTTGGGCTTTCTATTGTTTATTAATCTCAATATATCGTAATATTCCAATTTTCCATTTCATAAACAAATGCTAACAATAGGTATCGATTACCACTGTTAGCATTTCAATTTAATCTATTTAATATCTAACAAAGCCTTGATATCTGGTTCCTTGGAAAGTAAGTTTTCCTTGATCCCCCTCCACCAAAACACCATATTCATCTCCAGCTACCTCGAATTCCAATCGATCACCACTTTCAACTTCAAAGGTTACATAGTAATCTGTCGATGTCGAACTAGTGTGCATACCGTTATCATTATTCATACTAGAAGAACTATGCCTTACATTAATACGCTTTGCTACAATTTTAGTATCTACTGTTAATACTGGAGAGTTATTGTTTGTATTCCATTGCTTTACGCCTTTTACTATTGCTACAATAAACAAACCAAGAATCAGAGCAAACACTATGAAAAAAATCACGATAAATCCGTTGAAAAACAAATCATTTCCTGTATTAGCGAATTGCATTCTCATTCCCTCCTATTTCTTTGATACTAGGTAATATCTATACTCTTGTCCGTGGATAAAGGATATCTGTCAGCTATTTAATCAGTCCAAAGAATAGTAATACTAGAATACCTAATACAATACGATACCAACCAAATACTTTGAAATCATGTTTCTTAATATAGCTCATTAAGAATTTAATTACAATTACAGATACAACAAACGCAACAATCATACCAGTTAATAATATAATTACTTCCATTCCTGTTGTTGGTAGACCATATTTAACTAACTTCAATAAACTAGCACCAAACATAACAGGTACTGCTAAGAAGAAAGTAAACTCAGCAGCAACACTTCTTGATACACCGATTAAGATAGCTCCTAAGATTGTAGCTCCAGAACGGCTCGTTCCAGGGAATACCGCAGCAATTAATTGAAATAAACCAATGATAATAGCCGCATTAAAGGTGATTTCTGTTAAGGAATTAATATGTGGTTTTCTCTTGTGATTGTAATTTTCAATAATAATAAACGCAATACCAAACACAATTAATGCCAATGCGATTACTTGATAATTGTAGAATAAATCTTCAATAACATCATCAAATAAAATTCCAATTATAGCTGCTGGAAGACACGCAACAATAATCTTGATCCACATCATAAAGGTATCTTGTTTAATATAGTATTTTTCTTTCTTGGAGAACGGCCATAACTGATTCCAAAACAAAACAACTACAGCTAATATAGCTCCCAATTGGATAACAACTTCAAACATACTGAAGAATTCATCTCTTACATTAAGATTCACAAATTCATTCAACAAAATCAGATGTCCTGTACTGCTAATTGGAAGCCACTCAGTGATTCCCTCCACGACACCAAAGAGTATGGCTTTCAAAAATTCAATCATACGTAACGATTCTCCTCTCAAACTTAGTAATTTTCATACATATTCACACTTAATATGTACACAGTCTACATTTAAATTATGTACCATCAGTGTAATCGACTTAACTATTATACTTTATGGATGATATTAGTGCAATTGGAAATGTCTTATCTTAATTAAAAATTAAGAGTACTGGAATAAAGATTTACCCCAGTACTAAGACTCCAATATAATTCTATGCACTATATTCTTAAAATAGTCGTATTAAAGTGAAATATTAAGGGTAATCATAGAAAGTAATGGCAAGAATTATAATCCAACTCATTATTACGCTTATAATCTATTAGGCATATTCTTTAGTCGAATTCTCATAGCTATATTCTCTTAGCTATATCTATACCTATTTTTTCTACCGTTAATCCTACCGTAATCCCTTCTTCAATCCATTCTATAATCTTAATAAGATTTCGGATGGACTTACCTTGTCTTATAATTACAACTAGTATTTGTTGAACCATCGAATAGGATACCTTGTCCGGTATTAGATTCTGAATTACCGCAGGATATTGAAAAGCTACATTATCAAGAAGATTCTTAACAATCTGCTTATTAATAATGCAATCATATTGTTCGATAGCAACCCTCTTTATTACTTCATATACCTCATTGAACGTAAATTCATCTAGACATTCTACTTTACAATCCAATGCTACTCTGTCATAGATACATATCTGGTATTGATTCGCTTCCAACTCTGTGTTGTCTTTCATTCTTACAACTGGCAGTAGATATCCGTATTCTTTTGCCAGTTCTTCACGGATCTTTTGGATTCCATTAAAATGTTTCTCGTTTTCTAATAACATATGAGGAATAAATGCCTCACCTGCTTGAAATAGAATTGGATCAGACAAGATAATGGACATTACTTTATCACTGTCAATTCTTTTTCCGCTTTCTGTGATCATTGCTTTCTCAAGTAATAGTTGATCTAAGCTAATATGTAAAAACTCAGCAATTGCACAAGTAATCTCCAAATCCGGATAACCAATTCCTCTTTCCCATTTTGATACTGCCTGTGGGGTAACCCCTAATTTACTTGCCAAATCATCTTGTGTCATTTTTGCTGCTTGCCTATAATGAACTAAGTTATTACAAAATTGTTGATTACTCATCTTATCTTCTCCTTTTCACATATACGTAACACTTCTCCATGTCGACATTACAAAGAGTATCACAATTAACTATATATAATCTATAATGTACTGATCAGATAGCATATTATTAGAATACATAATACTGAACAATTTGTAAAACAACAAAACGTTTACTTGTAAGTAAATAAAGACAATAGAAAGTGTCCTATTTGAACTTTCTATTGTCTTAAACCAATTCTCATTAAAATCTCCAAGTACTTCATTCATCTATACAATACGCTTGAATTTCTTCTCGATTTCATACTTACTCATGGAGATTATTGTTGGTCTACCATGCGGACAATGGTATGGGTTTTCAAGATGTAATAACTGATCAATCAAAGCATTGGCTTCCTCAACCGATAGCTTGTTATTTCCTTTCACTGCGGCTTTACAAGACATAGACGCAGCTTTTTCTAAGATAGACTCTACTAGATTCGTATGGCTTTCTTCCACCAACGAATCAATTAACTCAATTAAATAATCCTTTTCTGCAATTCCTAAAAGGTTATTAGGTATTGCTCGGACAGAGTATTCTTTTCCACCAAAATGTTCAATTTCAAAACCAATTTCTTGTAATACGGGCATCTGTTTTTTCAATGCCTCTTCTTCACGCATTGACAAAGACAAGATAATCGGCGGCTGTAACATCTGTGAGGCAATCTCTTTATTCTTGTAGGAAGCCAAAAGCTTTTCGTATAAGACCTTCTCATGAGCCGCATGTTGGTCAATCATGAACATCTTATCTTCATATTCAACAATCCAATAGGTATTGAATAATTGTCCAATGATCCGATGTTTACTCCTAGCTTCCTCAGAAATCATCTTCTCTTCAAACAGGCTTATCTGCTCTGCTTTTTTCTCAGCTAGTTGTTCCATCTCATATTCTGAATTGTTGTCTACGCTTTCTGTTCTAAACTCAATATCATGCTCATTGATATTATTCTCATTGCTTCTACTCCTTGTAACCTGATAATCAGGTGTTTCACGAAGTGAAGTTTTAAGATTCTCTGCAATCGCCTCATGTGGATGTTTAATGATGGTATCAAATTTACCGATCTCCGTTGCTTTAACAAGAGCTGTCTTACCTGGTTCTACTTTCGTAGAATAATCACTCGAATTTACCAAATTGTTTTCTACTCTTGTTGTATACTCTGATGATGTATTGTCTACTTTTGTAGAATATCCATTTATTCGCCCAGATTTATCATCTTTTAGTCTTGATTTATCATTTATTAATGCTGATTCATCATCTATTGGTCTTGTCCTTTCAATAATTGGGCTCTTTTTATCATTTATGAAACTTGGTTTCATTTCTTGCAAACGCTTCTTTTCAAATGGTTCTGGCACATTTTCAATTCGTTTTGCTTTTTCTTTTTCTTCTACCAAGGTAACAGCCGGTATTAATTCTTTTCCTGCTAGTATGTCCTTAATGGAATGATACACCATTCCGTATACTTCATCGTTATTACGAAATCGAATTTCCATCTTTGTTGGATGTACATTCACATCAATGAATTCACCTGGTATAGTTAGGTGGATTGCAGTAAATGGATAACGATGAGACATCGTATAGGATTTGTATGCTTCTTCAATTGCCTTCGTAATAATACCACTTTTTACATAACGTCCATTGATATAATAATTTTCATAATTCCTGTTACCACGGGATATAATTGGCTTGCCTATATATCCATAAACTTCTACATTCTCACTCGACCCTTTCACTTCTACTACATTAGACGAAATCTCACGGCCATAGATATTATAAACAATATCTTTTAGACTACCATTTCCTGAAGTGTGAAGTTTCACTTGATTGTTACTCATGAATTTGAATGAAATATTAGGGTGAGAAACGGCTATTCTTTCAATAATATCTCCAATATAGGAAGCTTCCGTTGTAGCACTTTTTAAGAACTTACGTCTTGCTGGTGTATTATAGAATAGATTACGAATTAAAAATGTGGTACCCTCAGGACACCCAATCTCCTCCATCGTCTTTTCTACGCCACCTTCGATTACATATCGAATTCCTGTTAATTCACCAGGTGTTTTCGTAACAAGTTCCACTTGTGCTATAGCCGCTATACTGGATAATGCTTCCCCACGAAAACCGAGACTTGATACATGTAATAAGTCAAGAGCTGAACGAATCTTACTCGTAGAATGTCTAAGGAATGCAACTTTGATATCATCTTCTGCAATTCCACTGCCGTTATCTGTGATTCGTATGAAGCTAATTCCACCTTCTTTGATCTCTACTGTAATGGCATTTGCTTTGGCATCTATGGCATTCTCAATTAATTCCTTAACAACAGCTGCAGGTCGTTCAATAACTTCCCCTGCAGCGATTTGATTAATGGTATTTTGGTCTAATAACTCAATTTTAGCCATTGTTACTCACCGTTCTTCCTATCCTTTGATCTGTTTTTGTAACTGATATAACATATTCATCGCGTCCATTGGCGTCATATTCGCTACATCTAAGTTTCTAATTTCTTCAATTACTTGATTCGTTGAATCTACGGTAAAGAATGATATCTGTCCATCAACTTCGTTCTTAGACTTTTTATTCATCAAAGTTTTTTTAGAATCATTTGCTTCAACTGATTGAAGATTTTCTTTTTGTATACCTTCTTGTTGTATAATTTTTCCCTTAACAGATGCTTCATAACTATTCGAATTAATTTCATGTATTGATGCAACCTGACACTCTTTATCTAGAAGAGAATCCGACATTTGTTTCACTTTATAAGTAATATCATTGTTACTTAATTCATCAACGATTTCTCTAGCACGACTAAGTACAGCATCAGGAACTCCAGCTAATTTAGCTACTTGTATACCGTAGCTCTTATCCGCTCCACCTTTAATAATCTTACGGAGGAATACAATGTCTTCGCCTTGCTCTTTCACAGCAATGCAATAGTTATTTACACCACTTAATTTACCTTCTAACTCAGTAAGTTCATGATAGTGTGTTGCAAACAACGTCTTTGCACCAAGTAACTTCTTATTACTAATATGTTCGATTACTGCCCAGGCAATACTCAAACCGTCAAAGGTACTTGTTCCTCGACCTATTTCATCTAGGATTAATAAACTATTCTTCGTTGCATTTCTAAGAATATTAGCAACCTCTGTCATCTCAACCATGAATGTACTTTGGCCAGATGCTAAATCATCAGAAGCTCCAACTCTCGTAAAGATACGGTCAACAATACCAATCTTAGCATACTCAGCAGGTACATAGCTTCCTACTTGCGCCATTAAGACAATCAGTGCGGTCTGTCTCATGTATGTTGATTTACCTGCCATATTCGGTCCTGTTATAATAGATACGCGGTTATCATCATTATCTAAGAACGTATCATTCGCAACGAATAAATCGTTGTTAATCATCTTCTCAACCACAGGATGACGTCCGTTTTTAATATCGATCATCCCACTTTGATTCATCTCAGGCTTCACAAAATTGTTACGTTCAGCTACAAAGGCTAGTGAAGCAAACACATCAATCTTAGCAACTGCTTTTGCTGTAGTCTGTATACGCTTTACCTGTTCTGCAATTTGATCGCGAACTTCACTGAATAAGTTGTATTCTAAGGTAAACAATTTATCCTCTGCTCCAAGAATCATATCCTCTAGCTCTTTTAATTCTGGAGTAATATATCTTTCCGCATTAGCAAGCGTTTGTTTTCTTGTCCAGGTTTCAGGTACCATATTTTGATAGGAATTCGTTACTTCAAGATAATAGCCAAATACTTTATTAAACTTTATCTTAAGATTCTTAATCCCCGTCTGTTCCCTTTCCTTTGCCTCTAGATCAGCTAACCAAGACTTACCGTCAGTTTTGGCATGTCTAAGTCGATCCACTTCCTCATTATACCCCTCTTTGATGATACCACCTTCTTTCACTGATATCGGTGGTTCTTCATCAATTGAGTCCGTAATAAGTGAGCAGATATCTTCAAGTGTATCTAATTCAGAATCTATCTCCTTCAACAAATCACAAGTAAAATCAGATAAAAGGTATTTGATAGAAGGTAACATAGATAGTGATGCCCGAAAGGCAATCAGGTCTCTTGGATTCGCACTCTTATAACTCACTTTACTAATTAGACGCTCTAGGTCATAGATTGGATTTAAGTACTCTCTTAACTCTTCTCTGGTGATTGTCGATTGATTAATCTCCTCCACACAATCAAGTCTTTCCTTAATTAAATCCATGTCAATTAAAGGTTGCTCCACATAATTACGAAGTAATCTGGCACCCATTGCTGTCTTAGTTTTATCTAGAACCCATAATAGGGAACCTCGTTTTTGTTTCTCTCGTAACGTCTCCGTTAACTCAAGATTTCTTCTTGTTGAACTATCTAGAAGCATATATTTACTTGTGATATATGGTTGTATATGTGTAAGGTGTGATAGTGAGTTCTTCTGCGTCTCATATAGATACTTTAAAACAGCTCCAGCGGCTATTACACCGTATTCATAATCCCGCAATCCCAGTCCATCTAAGGAAGATACTGCAAAATGTTCTTTTAAGCCATTCTTACACATCTCATCATCGAAATACCAGGACTCTTGTGACGATACAACTATCTTAAGGCGTTCTCTTAAATCTACAATATCAACACCTGAAATTAAAAATGCATCATTACAGATAATTTCAGTTGGCAGAAACTTATTCACTTCGTCAAGAAGTTTCTTCTTCGAATCAACTTCTGTTACATAATAATCTCCTGTTGTAATATCAACAAAGGATACACCGATTCCACTTTCTGAATAATAGATACCACATAGATAATTATTCTTTGTCTCATCAAGTGCCTGCGTATTCAAGTTCGTACCAGGTGTCACGATACGAATAACATCACGTTTCACTATTCCTTTCGCAAGCTTTGGATCTTCTACTTGCTCACATATGGCAACTTTATAACCGCGACTAATCATCTTACTTAGATAACCTTCTACGGCATGATAAGGAACGCCACACATCGGTGCGCGCTCCTCTTGTCCACAATTCTTTCCTGTTAATGTAATCTCTAGTTCTTTCGCACAGATGGTTGCATCTTCAAAGAACATCTCATAGAAGTCTCCTAAGCGATAGAACAGAATACAATCTTTATATTGATTCTTTATCTCCATATATTGTTGCATCATTGGAGTTAATTGCATATTATCAACCTTCCTTTTTCCCTTGTGTCTCAATGTTCATCAATTCACTATCTAATCGAATACTGAATACGAACATTTACTTATACCCGAATCCTATCACCCTATATGGTTTCCCAAGTTCCTTTCTTAAGGAAATCATTTGCCGCATTCGTTGCTTGGTCAATGATATCTTTCTTATAACCAATCATGCCTAAGAGTTTAATAGCATTTCTAGATTGCGCTCTACCTGTACATAAATTATAATCAAATAATACATCGTTATCTACAACTTCTTCTTGGAAATGATAATTCGAGAAATGCTTCTCTAATATATATGTTAATTCTATATCGTGTGTAGCCGCAAAGCAAAGAACATAGCCTTTTGATAAACTCTTAAGTATCTGTGCAGATGCTGCTACCCTCTCAAGCGTATTCGTACCACGTAATACCTCATCAACAAAACATAAGATTGGTATCTCATCATTCACTGCGTCTAAGATTCGTTTTAATGACTTAATCTCAACAATATAATAACTTTCATTATTGAATAGATCATCTCGTAACGCCATCGAAGTAAATACTCTATAATAATTTCCTCTATAGGCACGGCTTGTACTAGTATAGATTGTTTGAGATAATATTGCATTAATCGCAAGAGTCTTAATAAAAGTAGACTTACCTGATGCATTAGATCCTGTAATTAATACACTTTGCTTCTCACTAATGGTGTTTGCTACAGGATCATCAATTAATGGATGATAAAGATCCTTTGCATCTATAAAAGGTTTGCTGTTTTTAACCAACTCAGGCACACAGTAATAATCTAGTAAGTCACGGAAAGAAGCCGCAGCAACCATACTTTCAAGATAGCCAATCGTTTCATAGATCAGTTCAAGTTGCGTACTGTTTTGATTAATGATATCAACCATTTTACTGAATTTAATCAAATCCGTATGCAGTAACATTCTTTCATAATCTAACAAACTATCAACTAAACTTCCATTCATGGATTTTCCGCAACTAATCCATTTCGCATTTCGTTTTACATAACCAAAGCTCTTAGCGGCTTCTTTCATCTTGTTAACATATGGCTGTAGGAATGGATCCTTATTCTTATCTAGTTCCTCTACACTTCTAAGTATACGTACAATAAAAGAAAGCGTCTTAAAATAATTCTCAACTGTACCTTTTCTCTTATAATATTGATAAATATTATGGGAAATCGTTACACATACAGCAAGAATTCCAATCTTTGGTTCTACGGCAAGTATTCCAAAGGCAAGTGCTAGAGATCCAATACAGAAATAATGTTGACCAAGAGAATATTTCTCCAATCTTTTCATACGATTCATATATTCAAATACAGAGAGATTTGGAAGCTTTCCTAACCGGTGCATAGTTAACTGAAACTGAATTCGTTCTTCTTCATGTTCCGTGAAGTATCTCATAATACGATCACGTTCTTTCAGTTCGTCTGCATCAAAGTTCATCTGTCTTAAGAGGTAGTATAGATATTCTTCGCCAACGGAACTCCCCGTATTATTAAGTAACATATAGATGTTTTTTAAGTCTAGGTCATTAAATGTTATATCGTCAACATTCCCCTGATCTACTTTCTTGCTGTTATAGTATCCTTTAAGTCCTTCAAAATACTCCGAGGTATATTCTTGATCTGGCACGTCACCAAACGCATTCTTAATTCGTTCCCTCCACATAAGCATTCGGCGTTTTTCTTCTCTATAACTAATTATCATAAGTACAATTATTACTATTAGTATGAATATCAAAAATTTCATTGTCGTTTCCTCCTCATCATCATTTTCTAATTATACAATACAGACTTTAATAATTCAAATGAAATCAGGAGTCAGAACCACCGGCTTAGCCGGTGGCTTGTTCTGGCCCTATAAGGGCCTGTTT
>ERZ781271.138-NODE-138-length-15389-cov-13.752315_pt1 | contig 15389 bp, 12 predicted proteins | sample MGYA00375849_ERZ781271 | MGnify/ENA primary metagenome ERZ781271 (study PRJEB29790, sample SAMN06051245) | human gut metagenome | host: Homo sapiens | place: USA: Cincinnati, Ohio | collected 2013-06-10 | study: EMG produced TPA metagenomics assembly of the Gut... | reverse complement strand
ATAATTGTACTATGGCAGTTAACTTTTTGTAAGGTACTCATGATTTACCGTTTACACTATAACAACCCAAAACCACCATCTCTTTAATATTGACTTTTTTACCTTTGTTTGACTCATCTTATTAATAAACCCTCCCTATGATTAATGTTCTCTAATAATGATAATTCCCAAATGGAAATACCTGTTCTATATATTACCACATTTAACCATATTATGCATGCTTTTCTGCACAATAATTGTATTTAATAACTTAATCGCATAAACTCTAGTTGCTATTGTATCCCATACTGGTCGAACGCAAAAAAAGGACTGTCACACTAACTGATTAAAATCAGCAGTGCACAGCACCTTTTATCTTTGCTATATCTGAAATCTTTTCACAATCTGAGCACCGATTCGTTTACCGATGCTGACTAACAGCTCTTCTCTTTTCTCCTTAAAAACCTCTTCCTCATCTTTTGCTAAAATGTAAATATAGAATACAGGCAGATAATCGGAATCGAGTTGTAAAATATCTGCAATCCCGCTGATATCTTTTAAGGTAGAGATTGCTCCCTTATGGTTATAGAAATAAATTGGAGAATCTAATCCAAGCGAAATCCGTTTAAATAAAGTAACCGTATCATAAGTCTTAAGGTTGGTCACGATACGGTTTGTTTCCTCTTTGACGATTTCACTGACCATTTGTTCAAAAGACTCAATGTTCATTTCCTTACTATGTCTCGTAATAAAAGATAATACAAATCCAGAAGAATTTTTCACCGTATTCTCTAACATTTGATGAATTAGCTCCGTAGATTTTTCCCAAGAAGATAGCTCATTTTCTTTCTCTAGAAATACTTCAATCTTGTCTTTATGCTTCATTAACTCCAGTTTAACAGCATCATCAATAATCTTAAAATTCTCACTCCGCTTAATCAGTGAATGATACCGTTTGCTATTACGTAGCAATTCCGCCAGACGTTGTGCTAACACAAAGTCCTCCGAACCCTCTACAATCTCTTTATTATGATAATATTCGGTATAATAAATCTGACGGAGTACGGTCGTTAACCAAGAATCATTCCATTGAGAAAGTGCATTTGCTTTGATTGCTGACTTTTTATCCCCAAGTGGAAACCAAAGTCCTGAGATGTCAAATGGTATTAATACTTCGTTGTCACGATGTTTTTCCAATACTGATTCATTCAAATATTTCTTCACCAAATCTTTAACGATTCCTTCTAGAATATAATCAGATTGGATGACTCTATGATGATAAATAATATCTTTATAGCTATTATATCTACGCTTAACAAAATCCTCAACTGAACTTACCGCCTTTAATGGGACACAGAAAAAAATCTCTCCATTCTCCACAATCAACTGCATATCATTAATAATTCTGCTATACTCTATCTTTCCAGAATCCTTTCCCGAATTGATTACATCTCTCGTCGCATAATCCAATCGGTCTCCGTCCAAACTAGAATCAATAATCCTATGAAGATACCCGAATGCTCCATCTTCTGCAAAGATTCTTTTTACGCTTTCTAGTACAAGCAGTTCAAATAAATTCTTATCGTATTTCTCATCCTCCTCTGAGATAAGTGCAATAATTTTGCTTAAAATACCCTCACTGATCTCGTCACCCATTTGTTCGTGTAATTTCTTATCACCCTCAAAGTATTTCGACATGATCTCTACAAATTCTTTTGCGTTTTTCTTTTCACTTATTGCTTTGTCTTTATATTCTAGGTAAACATCCTTAAGCGCATATTCGACAATATGACTAAATGGAGGATGTCCAATATCATGTAACAATGCTGCTGCCCGAATGGATTGAATGAGGATAAGATACATAACCGTATATTGATCCGGGATATTGTTCGGTATAAGGGAATGCTGTAACTTATCCAGCTCAATCTGTGGCATTGCCTGTGGTAGCCTACCACCTAATTTTTCTTCACAAACCTCCGTCTGCTGTCTTACTATATCTAAAATCGCGGCATATTCTCTATCAAAGATTTCAAAGAATTCACCTAGCATGGAATCCGTTGTATTCAGTAACGATTGAAAAAACATATCAGAGCAAAGTTTCATCGTACCAATAGAGTGTTCAAATCGTTTGGTTCGGTTAGAAGGAAATGTTAGATATACCGTAGAATTTTGATATACGTCATGGAGACGATTAAATCCAAGTGTTGAAACAATTCTTCTTTCATATTCGGTTAATGGAATCAAACCATGAATAGAATCGTTTAAATAAATTCCTTTTTTCAAGTTAAGCCTCCTACTGTTTTTTTCTCTATTATAAAGTATCTCCGCTTATAATTCTAGTGATTCAATGTAAATGTGTCATATAGCGAAAATACTATCCTTTCAACTTTACTTCCCCAATACTGCTATACGTCAACTTTCCTTCCCTATGCTCCGATTTCATGAGGTTAATTGTTGTTACCTTCATACGTATCGGTGATATCTTTTTTGCAAACTCTTTCTCATCAAAATTGAAATTCATTCTACATCTTCGTCCAAGTGTAATGTGTGGCCTAAACGGCTTATCATCTACTGAAAATTCATTTGCTTTTAATCCTTGAATCAACGTATGCTGCAACTTGTCCAATGTTTCATTTTCACGAATTCCACACCAATATAGGAGTTCTCCATTATTGATAAATTTACCGAGCCCGCCTACTTCTATATCAAAAACATCGCTCCCAAAAGCTGACTGATTCATTACATTCCTTATATCCTTAATCCGATTCGAAGATACTTCTCCTAAAAACGCAACAGTCAGATGAAGATTTGAGGTTCTAGTAAAATTACCACTTACCGCTTCTTTACTTAAATCCTGTATTGTTTTATATAATTGCTCTTTTATTTCCGGTGTAAAATTAATTGCTATAAATAGTCTCATGGTAATCACCTCTTTCCTAGGTCATCACGACATCAAAGTTTCATAATCAATATTACTTAACTAGCTTTACATTCAAATTGACTATAATAAAGAGAAGCGTAGAAACCATTTTGTTCAAGAAGACTCTGATGATTTCCTCTTTCTACAATATCACCATCTTTCACAACCAAAATCATATCAGCATTTTGGATTGTTGATAATCTATGGGCTATGACGAAACTTGTTTTATCCTTCATAAGTCTTGATAGAGCTTTCTGAATTTCTACTTCCGTCCTTGTATCTACACTTGAGGTAGCCTCATCTAATATCATAATCGTAGGATTTGTCAACATAGCACGAGCGATGGTTAAGAGCTGCATTTGTCCTTGAGAAATATTCGATGTCTCACTAGATATCACTGTGTCATATCCATGTTCTAGTGTACGAATAAAATGATCACAACAAGCAGCTTTTGCTGCAGCAATTATTTCTTCACGGGTAGCATCCATCTTACCGTATGCAATATTCTCAGCTATTGTACCTTCAAACAGCCATGTATCTTGAAGTACCATGCCAATTTGTCTACGCAATGTATCTCTTGGGATCTCATTAATATTGACCCCATCAATTGATATAACTCCTCCCTTCAATTCATAAAATCGCATAATCAAGTTGATTAATGTAGTTTTTCCTCCACCAGTTGGCCCGACAATGGCTACCATCTCATTTGGTTTTACTTCCAGATTTAAATCTTTTATCAAAATCTTATCATCTGTATATCCAAACTTTACATTGTTAAACTCTACTCTTCCCTTAGATATAGAATGTTCATTCGATGAAACTTCATTCAATTTATTATCTGTAATCTCTTCCTCTTCATCTAATAGTTCAAAAACTCTCTCCGCTCCTGCAATTGCAGATTGTAAGGACATAATATCATAAGACGCAAGGGTAATAGGCTCAGAAACTTGATTTACGTATTGTAAAAATGCCTGAATTCCACCTAAGGTAATTTGACCATTCAGTGTCATTATTCCACCTACAATCGCTGTCGCTACAAAACCTAATTGACTTAAAAGTCGAATCGTTGGATAAATAGCAAAATCAACAAATTGAGCCTTTCTATTTGCTTCCAATTGCTTTTTATTAAGCTCGTCAACTCGTTGTATGATATCCTCTTGTTGATTGAAGATCTTTATAATACGATTACCAGAATACACTTCTTCAATCTTTCCACTTAGCTCACCCATTGCAGCAAAGTTATATCCATAATATCGTTGACTTAAATTTGATACATAATTTGTTGCAATCGCACTAATTCCAATGAATACAAAAAATATTACAAATAACTTTGGATTTATTATTATCATTGAAATCATTGAGAGTATAATTGTAAAACAAGAAGAAATAAACTGTATAAATCCAACTTGCATTACGTGAGATACTTTTTCAAGGTCAGTTGTTACTCGACTCATAACCTCACCTGTTTTATGAGAATCAAAGTATTTCAGTGGAAGCTTATTTATCTTTTTGCTAATGTCTTTACGTAATGACAGGGTTAGATTTTCCCCTATGCTAGCTATTATATATTGCTGAATATAAGAAAGAACACAGTTAATCACTGATGTTATTGCTATTATCATAACTGGCCTAGCCACTGCCTGTGTCACCATTGATAGAACGCTTACGGATTTATCAAAGCTGCGAATTGCATCTACTAGATTATTGATTGCTGCTCCTACCATAAGTGGTATAATTGCATATGATATACTACTAAGTAGTACCAATATACCTACAATGATTAGCTTTTTGTTTTGTGTTTTTAAGCTTCTCATTAGTCTTTTCATGGTCTTCTTCGTATTTTGAGGCATATCCTCATGAATCATGATTGTATCTTTCTTATTAATCTTATCTTTCGTTTTAATCTTATCCTTCTTCATAAAATCAAGACTCCTTTATATCCATTTGACTTTTTGCAATTGCTTGATATACAGAACAGTTTTTCATTAGTTCTGTATGCTTACCACTACCAACTAGCTTACCTTCATCTAATACAAGAATTTGATCTGCATCCATAATTGTACTTACTCTCTGAGCAATTATAATCTTAACTGCATCTGTCATATTCTCTTTTAGGGATTTACGAAGTGCTGAATCTGTTTTTAAATCTAGCGCAGAAAAGCTATCATCAAAAATATAAATTGGTACCTTTCTAATAAGAGCTCTTGCTATAGATAATCGTTGTTTTTGTCCACCAGAGAAATTAGAACCACCTTGTGAGACTTCCGTATCTATCCCTAGAGGCAGTTTATCTATAAAAGAAGCTGATTGAGATATCCTTAATGCTCTTTCCATATCCTCCTTCGTTGCCTCTTTATATCCCATTCTTAGATTATCCTCAATTGTTCCACTGAATAAAAACGCTTTTTGAGGAATGTAACCAATAGTATCCCTTAATTCCTTTTGTGAAAGGCTTCTTATATCCGCACCATTTATACGAATTTCTCCTTGATCTATGTCATGTAATCTTAACATAAGGTTAGCAATCGTGCTCTTGCCAGAACCTGTACTTCCAATAATGGCTGTTGTTTCACCTTTTTTACATGAAAATGATATTTTTTTTATAACTGGCTCCTCTGCCCCGTTATAAAAGAAAGAAACATTCTTAAATTCAACTACTGCATATTGATCCTTAATACATTCCTTTTCTATATTTAAATCCTGAATTTCTGGATTAATTTCTAGAACTTCCTCTAAACGATCAAGACATGATTTCATTTTAGGAAGGGTTACACTTGTTGTGGTGGCCAATATTAGATAGCTTAATGTTATAATAGAATATTCAGTTACAGCTGTTATTTGGCCAATTTCCATTGTCCCTTTCATAGAAAGCACTCCACCAATCCAAACTATAATAGCTATGGATATGCCTATGATAAGCCATATTGTAGGATTTAATACAGCAAATAGCTTATTTAGGTTTATCATATCTGTTGCATAACTCCTAAACGCTTTATCTGCTCTTCCTTCCTCATATCTTTCATTTCCAAAAGCACGAATAACACGAATTCCGGTAATTGATTCTCTTATTACTTGATTGATTTTATCTAATTTAGCCTGTACCTTTTTAGATATAAATATTGATTTCTTAAGTACTAATCCAGCTAAAACTATAAATATTACTACAGATACAATAAGTATTAAAGCTAAACTAGAACTAGTATATGCGGTCATGACAATAGATGCCCCAATCATAAGTGGAGCTGGAACTATAAGCTGCAAGAACAATCCAAGTGTCTGTTGTAGATTAGATATATCTGAAGTTGTACGTGTAATCATAGAAGATACTCCAATAGTGTCAAATTCATGTATCGATAACTCTTGACTCTTTCGGAAAATCTTATCTCTCATATAATATCCAAACACTGCAGCAAGATCTGCAGAATAATAACTTCCGAGTACAGCTACCACTGTTGTTACGAAAAGAACTACGATCATTTGAACCCCTATGTGAAGAATCTCATTCATATCACCCTTCAAAATTCCATTATCTACAATCCCTGCCATTAAAAATGGAATTAATAATGTCCCTACTACTTGTCCTAAAAGCATAACTAGGGTGATTCCTACTTTACCTTTTCTTTCTTGTAGGAATAATTTTAAATACTTCATAATTTTCCTCCGCCTTGTAAATAATTTTGCTAATATTTCTGTGCAGTGGTATTATAAAGCTTAAAGTAACTTTAATGTCAACAATTTTATTCAAAGTAAAATTTGGAGGTTTTATGAAAGAAAAAACTACTATGCAAATTAAAGAATTTTCTGCTCTTACAGGTATTAAGCGTGAAAATCTAAGATATTATGATCAAATTGGACTGTTATCACCGGAATTTCGTGGTGATAATGGTTATCGCTATTATAATAGAAGTCAATTAACTACAGCATATTTAATTATCTCTCTTAGAGAACTTGGAATTGGAATTGAAGAGATAAGACGATATATTGATATACGTTCACCCGAAGAAATGTTTTCCTTATTCAGCTCACAGAAAAAACATATATTAACTGAAATAAAAAAACTGAAACGCATACTAGAAGTTATGCAACTTTATGTTGAAATGGCAGAGGATGCTATGAAATATAAAGAAAATAGTATAACAATTGAATACAAACATAAAGAGCCTATCTTTTTAGGACCTATTATCCCTAAAGACTCATCTGATGAGTATGCGATATCATTTTATAATTTTGCTGCTCAAAATGGAATTGATATTGGTTATCCCCTTGGTGCTATTATTAGTAAAGAGGACCTTGAATCAGGAAATACTTTAAATGTTCAGCAATATTATTTTAAAGCTATAAATGATCAAAAATCATATAAGCCTGAAGGTAAGTATGCAGTTTTCTATGGAAGATGTGCTTATGGAGAATCTGATGATCTTTATGAAAAATTATATGCATTTATAAAAGAAAATAAATTACGCATATGTAGCGATGCCTACGAGGAATATCCCCTAAATGAACTTTCAACTAAAGATGAAAATCAATACTGTATTAAGATAGAAATTATGGTGGACGATATTTGATTCCAATATAAAAGAGATTCTACCTTAAAGGTAAAATCTCTTTCTTTCAGCATGTTTATCAGAAAAACTCCTGAAGGTGTATCCTTAATGTCTTACAGCAAAGTTAATCCTGAGATCAATAACAAAATATAAGTGATTTTTAAGAACAACGTCTGATTTATCTTATCGAATAACTTGTTCCCTAACCAAATGGATATTATAAGTGGTATCATACTTAATCCAATAAGTGTTATTGTATTTGGTGTATAAAAACCACTTTTTGCATGAGTAAACATTAGGATAATAGCTAACACAACCCAAACAGGAGATAATGTGGCTCGGAATTCTTGCTTATCCTTTAGCACACTCACTGCATAGATCACAAGCAACGCTCCACCCGAAACAAACATACCATGTATAATTCCTGCAATCAAAATAACAAATATCATGAAAAACTCTGGAACTCTTACTTGTTTTTTACAAAACATCTTATACAAAGCAATAATTATAATTAAAATAGCATATGCAGTTAGTAAAAAATTAAGTGGAAGTATTTCGAACAACCAGATTCCTAACAGCATACCAATAATCATAAAAATTATTATCTTGGTAAAAACTTTTTTATTGACATAATCCCTATTCTTCCACCAAATATAAACACATGCTACCAAAGTAAATACATTCAGTACCGTTTTCGCTTCATTAACTCCTATTAGATGAATAGAAAAAGGCATTGCTAACATATTTCCTGCAAATCCTGTAAGTACTTGAATCGTGTTTGCGATTAAAATTATTACTAAAAATAAGATTGAATTCACTATTTGATTCATATCATCCTTTCACTTATATCAAACAACTCTAATGTTATTATTCTACTCATTAAATAAAAACATATACACCATCTACTTTAAAAACCCAAAACCTCACCAACGATTATAACCTTTATCCTTCCCTTAATAAATTGTCCTTTAATAACCACAAAATCATTGCAAATTCTATTTGGACTTTTGCAATCAATACAATATCCAAGTTTTGAACATGGTGTATCTTTATTTAATCTTTTTGCATCAATTGGTGCAGCGTATTGCCTTACTCTAATCTCTGCCTCTTCTAAGTTTTTAACAATTTTATTAATACCAGTTACAATTATAACCTGTTTAGGACCATACAACATAGGAGCAACTCTACTTCCATTTCCATCTATATTATATAACTCACCACTTTCTGTTATCGCATTTGTACTACTAATAAAAGTATCGGCAGAAAAATTCTTAATATATATTTCTCTTTTTTCATTCTTTGTTAATTTTTCTTCATATTTATCTAAAAAATTGAAACTTCCATTTCTCAGAAAATCTATTATTTTAGTTTCAAATAGGGTCATTGAGTCCCCCACGCCAACAGTAGAACCTTCTGCGATAAGCTCTTTTAATTTTTGAAGTAGCTGCTCTCTATTATTAACATAATACCCTTCCATATTACGACTATTTAGGTTTTTTATAGTTCTCTCAACTTGTTTCTCAATATACCATGCAACATTCTTGTCCATATTTATATGCCTCCTAGCGCTAAAATAAAATATAGACAGTCTACTACCATATGTAACATAAAGTCAACTGTCTATCTAAAATTTAATTCTATATATTTAAAGAAGACTTACCACCTTACAGTAAGTCCCCTTTATCCAAATTAATTTATATCCCTAGTTAACTGGACTTGTTGCAAGTTTATGCAAAAATAATAAGAAACAATTACTTATTTCCACTGTTTGTAGTGCAATAGTATTCGCTCTATTACATGTTCCAACATACTGGGATGGAAGTTTTTAATAACTACTCTTCACGTACTTGCATTACAAGGTGTGTCACGTTTGATTTTCAATACCGCTGGTGTGAAATCTAATTCTATTATTTTACCTTGGGTAATACATGTATTATTTGATATTTTAATGCTTGGTTTAGCAGGATTAGCATTATTAATTTAAACATCTTTGAACTTAATTTTAAAATTAATCAAGTTAATTCAGAAATTCAAAAAAAGCCCTAAGCTGACATATAATATTGTCAACTTAGGGCGAACTATAAGTCCGTGTTACCACCTAATATTTCTATCTCGTTATCATACATCAGCAATCCTATCAATCATAAGATTCAAAATTGTAACATCTGTGGATTTCATTCCTACTTTCCCAATATAACCAATATTTCGTATCGTCTCTTCCACATTATTCTTTACAATTCCATCACCTGGATTAAAACAGAGATTTTCTTCTCCCAAAAAGTGAGCCATAATAGCCGCTTCCACTGCTGATGCTATTTTAGCTGCACAAGAGGATTTTGCACCATCACAAACAATTCCACCTACATTTTCTATCGTATTGGTGATGGTTTTTGATATCTTCTGGTAATCTCCGTCGTATAGATAAGTAATTGCTGCTCCTGCACCACAAGCTGCACTAACAGCTCCACAATAAGCAGATAAGCTACCTATGAACTTTTTCTGGTGAATGGAAATCAGATTACTCACTACTAGGGCCCGATACATCTTCTCTTCGGGCATATTGAGACTTTCCGCAAACTCCACAACTGGAAGAGAACAAGTCATTCCCTGATTACCACTTCCCGAATTAATAACAACTGGCATGGAACAGCCATTCATTCGTGCATCCGAACCTGCGGCGGCTCTAGCCCTTGCTCTGACCTTAATGTCATCTCCGTATACATTTAATAAGGTTCTACCCACCTCAGCTCCATAGCGATTTTTTAAGCCTTCATCCGAAATGGCTTTATTCATTTGTATCTGTCTTCCTATGACATCTCTTATCTCATCAATTTCTACTTCATCTGCAAAATTTAATATGTCCTTTACATTCAAAAGAGACTTATCCCCGTGTACTTGTGAATTACACGTTTCCTCTTTTAATTCAAAAATTACTTCCTCATCTTTTGTAATACGTGTAATTCTCGTATGCTTATCCACGATTGTAACTTCAGCAGAATGACTTCCCTTTGTTAAGCGTGCACAAATGTAGAGATTTTCAACCCCCTCTGCCAAAGAACATTCGCAAAAGTCTTCTTCTAACAACTCATGTGTTCTTTTAATATTCTCTGGGGTAACACTTTCCAAAACTTCCAATTCCCTAGAGGAATCTCCACCTGTCACTCCTAGAATAGCCGCAGCTTCGATACCCTTGAGTCCTCCTGAATTTGGAACTGTAACACCTTTAATATTCTTAATAATATTACCACTGCATCGAATCTCCATATGATCTGGAAATTCACCAAGCACTTCTCTTGCCTTTGCAGTCGCATAAGCAAGCGCGATTGGCTCTGTACATCCAAGAGCCGGAACCAATTCTTCCTTTAAAATCATCAGATAATTCTGATATAATACTTTATCCATATTCAATCCTCTTCATCTTATTGTGTAAAAACAGTAAGTTTCAGCTGTAACTCTCCACATTTCTATTAGTATAATGACATTCACTAAGAAGTGGTATCTTTAAGGAAGCATCTTCCCTGCTGCTAGATATAATTCATACCATTCTTCTCTTGTCAAATGAATATCCGAAGCTTTACAAATATCTTTAATTCTACTTTCATTCGTACTACCCACAATCGTTTGAATACGAGCAGGATGACGCAAAATCCATGCTATTGCAATTGTATTAGCTGTAGCTTGGTACTTCTGTGCAAAACGATCCAAACTTTTGTTTAATTCCACATATTTATCACTTCCGATAAAGGTTCCTTCGAACATTCCATACTGGAACGGAGACCATGCTTGAATTGTGATATCTTTTAATCTGCAGTATTCCAAGACACTACCATCACGGTTAACTGCTGCATCACTGTGAATGTTTACGTTCAAGCCAGAATCGATAATACCACAATGTGCAATACTAAACTGTAACTGGTTAATCAAAATCTTATTATTGCAGTATTTATTCATCAGCTCTAGCTGCATGGAATTCTGATTACTTACACCAAAATAACGTACCTTACCTGATTTTTCTAATAATTCAAAAGCTTCTGCTACTTCTTCCTCTTCCATCAATGTATCTGGTCTGTGAAGAAGTAGGATATCAATGTATTCTGTGCGTAGTCTTTTTAAACTACCCTCTACAGATTCTATAATATATTTTTTAGAAAAGTCATAGCAACAGCCTGGACGAATTGAACATTTTGTCTGCAGAATCATCTCTTCACGAAGATTACTTGGAACACACTCTCCAAATATTGCTTCCGCATCTCCACCAGCATAGATGTCAGCATGATCAAAGAAATTCATCCCCTCTGCCATTGCTGTATCAATAAGTGATCGAACTTCCTCCTTTCCCTTTAATCCATTAATTCTCATACAACCAAGTCCGATTTCTGGAACTTGTATTTTCCCATTTCCTATTGAAATTGTCTTCATATGAATCCTCCTATCCGTACATATCTCTGTACAGCATCATCTTTTATTTAATCTTTGCAGTGCGCGCACATAAATTCTCACTGCTTTTTTTAAGTTTGTAATTGACTGTGCCTCGTCAGCGCAGTGGCATTCTCCATGACCATTCGTTAAACCAAGTTCTGTATAATCTACCTTAAGACCAGGACCGAATCCTACCGCATTCGGAATCTTTCTGGCATACGTTCCACCACCCATAACATATGCCGGTTTGTCATCACCAGTCTCTTCTCTATACGCATTCATCAGTTCTTCTACGAGCGGATGACTAGGCTCGATATAGTTAGGTGGATTATCTATTATTTGCGTAACCTTAAAGCCTTCTTTGTTAACATAGGCTCTTAATTTATCTAAGATTGTCTCAATACTTACCGTTACCGGATATCGAATATCCATACCAATATGAATGCATTTATCCTGCATTGAAATTACTCCAGGATTACAAGTTAATGCACCAGATACTTCATCTTCGCAGGCAATTCCAAGTCCGGTTCCGAATCCATCACTACATATATTTTTCAAAAATTTAGCTACTTTTCTCTCATTTGCACCAATATCTAATATTTGCAGTTTCTCACCTAATACGCCAATAGCGTTTTTTGTTCCTTCTGGGAAAGCTGCATGACCAGAAACTCCTTCTGCTTCAATACAAACTGTTTCTGTCGATTCTCCACTCTTAAGAATAGCTTGGGCACTTGAAGGTACACTGTTTAGAGCATTTCCCCCATCTAAATTAAGGATATTCCCCTCCAGCTTTTCCGATTGTAAATGCACATGGCAGATGCCTTTTTCTCCATGACATACTGGAAATCCACAATCCGCAATAAAGGACCAATCCGGTGCTTTTTGATGTGCTAGATAATAGGTAACATCATCCATGCCACTCTCTTCATTACATCCAAAAATCAAAGAAATTTTGACATTTGGCTTCATGTTCTTTTCCTTTAGGTATCGCATTGCATACAGTACCGCTATAAGTGGTCCCTTATTGTCTTGCACACCTCGCCCAATTATAAAGTCTCCTTTTCTAGTACAGGAAAAAGGCTCATAAACCCATCCGTCACCAGCTGGCACTACATCGAGATGTCCCCAAACTGCAATTTCTTTGTCTGCTTCACCAAAACTGATTCTACCACAATATCCATCACAATTTATCGTTTCGAAACCATACTGTTCTCCCATGGAAAGCATTCTCTGAAGAACTTTCGCACAGTTCTTTCCGTAAGGGCGTTCATCTTCATCAAAGTTTGAAACACTTGGTATCTCTACAAGTTGCGCAATATCTTCTAAAAACCCTTCTTCCACTTCGTTTAGCCATTGATCCAATTCATCCATACTTGTTTGAATCCTTTCTCTTCTTTGACTCCTCCATATGAATCCAATCACGATATTTTTTAGGTGTCATTCCCGTTTCTTGCCTGAATATCCGAATGAACTGGGATGTATCATTATATCCTGACATAGAAGCTATCTCCGTAATAGAAAGCTTACTACTTGTAAGTAGCTTCTTGGCATGATCCATTCTAAGTCCTCTTAACCAAGCCGAAAAACTGATTCCTGTTTTTTCAACAAATGCATGGCTTACATATGTCGGATTCATGAATAATACTTTCTCTGCCAGTTCTTTTACTGTAATCTCTTGATTAAAATGCACCTGCGCATACTCTGTCATCATAGCTACCACATCTCTAGTGCTCTCTTCACCAGCCTTCTCACTCAACTTACAGATATTCCTTCCGATTGACTGAAAATAATTCTCCATCTCATCAAGATCAGAAAAATCCATAACACTCGTCCTGCTTTCTCTCAGACGAAGCTGATCATCTCCACTAATTTGCAATGCCCGACGCATGATAATACTAATTTGTGATAAGAGTAATTCTAGGTAGTCTATTTTTATCCAACCTTGTTCTCGCACTTCTTCAAAAATCTGTGCCAGAATGTATTCCGTCTTGCTCGTATTTTTCTTTTCCAATGCATCCTTAAGAAGCGTTTCCTTATCTTTTGACAGGCAATAGCTTTTCAGTATATCCTTATTAATCTGGCTACCAGTAATAAGCTGCCCTGGAATAAATATTCTATATTCCAATAATTCCATCGCTTCTTGATATGCTTCCTTAATTCTCTCGGGTTCCGTATATTCCCCACTCACACCGATATAAACTTCGTAACCAGCATCGGTAAAGATACGTAGAATCTTTCTTGGGATAAAGAAATTTTCTCTAGTAATATTAATTACTAATGTCCATACCTTCCCTTTTGTTTCTACAAAACGAAACCCCGTCCACATTTCTTCTCCTAATATATTCCCAATATTTTGCAAGATATCTTCCTTATTTATCTCCTGATATCTAGGTAAAAAGATAGTGAGTACCTGAAATTTGTGAAATACCTTTTGAAACATATTTTTTTCTATAAAATCAGGTTCTCCATCATTTTGAATGCACTTTAGGATGTACCGAGTTGTAATATCCTTACCGGTCATCATAATCTCCCTTTTCTCTGTTCGACTTTTATTCAGAGATTTATCGATGCACTCTTTGAGTTTTTCATCCTCGATAGGTTTTAGAATATAATCACATGCTCCGTCCTTTAGTGCCGTTCTGGCATATTCAAACTCCGAATAAGCACTAAGCATAACAACTTGAGCTTTTGGATTCTTCTTCTTAATAACCTTTAAAAGTTCTAAACCATCCATCTTTGGCATCCGAATATCAGTTATAACAAGATCAGGTAGATACTCACAATAGATTTCGAATCCACGTTCTCCATTTGTCGTTTCCAAAATTTGAAATTGTTTTTGCACATCATATTCTTTAATTTTCTTAATCAGTGATTGCCTTGCATATTCTTCATCTTCAACAACTAAAATAGTAATCATTAGAATTCTCCTCTGCAACCTGGGAAAATATTAACCTTTCACAGACCCTGCGGTCAAGCCTTTGATGATGTATTTTTGACCCATGCAATATATAATTAACATTGGTGCCATTGCCATTAGGTAAGCCGTAAATGCCATCGTATAATTAAATGAATATTCTGTCTTAAAGTTATACTGGAATAATGGTAATGTCCAAATATCCTGGGATCTGTTTAGCATAAGTAACGGCAACATAAAATCGTTCCAGATCCATAATGTATCTATAATAAGAAGTGTAGCAATCATCGGCTTTACAAGTGGTAGTATTATTTTAACATAGGTTTGAAATACGCTACATCCGTCAATGTGTGCTGACTCTTCAATTTCATAGGGAAGGCCTTTAATATAATTTACAAAAAGAAATATCCCCTGCGTCAAGCTAAACGCTAGATACAGAATAATCAACCCAGTATGATTGAGCATGTTAAGACCTGTCATCATCTTAGTAACTGGCAACATAATAACCTGTGAAGGAATAAACAATCCCATTAATAAATAGTAATAAATACTTCTATAATCCTAGATTATTCATCTAGTTATTTCTAACAGTGCTTTGCACTGCATTGTTTCT
>ERZ781271.125-NODE-125-length-16839-cov-354.447629_pt1 | contig 16839 bp, 17 predicted proteins | sample MGYA00375849_ERZ781271 | MGnify/ENA primary metagenome ERZ781271 (study PRJEB29790, sample SAMN06051245) | human gut metagenome | host: Homo sapiens | place: USA: Cincinnati, Ohio | collected 2013-06-10 | study: EMG produced TPA metagenomics assembly of the Gut... | reverse complement strand
CCATTAATGCCAAATCAAAGGCCTGCTCACTACGCTGGTAGCGTTTGAACAGCTGTGTTGAAAAATTGCCATGACGGAGTTTAGGAACGTGTAGTTCTAGAGACCCTACGCGGGTGGTAAGCTGACGAACCCGATAACCATTCCGTGAATTGGTTCGTTCATCCGAACGTTCATAAGCCTTAGCTTTAATCTGCTCAGTCGCTTCGGACTTAAGAATTTCGTCAAGGATCTTGGCCATAATTGATTGCATGGCCTTATCCCGATCACCTAGTAATAGTTCCTTTAATTCGTCATCTTCTAAATTTAATTCAACCTTTGGCATAATGAAGTTCCTTTCAGATTTCACAAAGTCCTATTTAGAATTTACACCAATTATACGGACATAACCCACGATTCCAGCCAAAGGCATCGGTATCATGTATGAAGTATCTTTTGTATACAATGCACGCAAAATTTCACTATCTCCTAAGATCGGAACCAATGAAAATCCGATACCAAACATTATCAAGAAAAGCTGAATAAACAGGGCAACCACAAAATTAACCTCATCCTGACGGCGAATAGACCAAACCACGGAAATAAGGACCATCGACTCAACTATTAGGAACATTATTAACCAAAAAAACTGCCACCCATCGTCCCTCTTTCACAGTTCTAGTTGAGCTCTTTCGCCTTCAATCGTTCATCATCGTCTGCCAAGCCCTTTAAAATTACTTCGATAATGTCATCATAGTTGAAATAAACGAGATTACGGCCGTCAAAGCCCTCCGGAAATGCACAAGCCCCATAGTCGAAGTACCGTTCATCGTCATCTCCAACCAGGGCCATCTGCCTCGCTGAACAATCATCAGCTTCTTATCAACTTCCTCTATGGTGACAATCGAGCCGAGGGGTAAGAACTCTCTTTCTGCCATTTCACCTAATCCTCATCAGCTAGCTGACTAACAACAACTTGCTCTTGCTTAAGCGCTTCATAGTACTTAACCTGGACGGCTCGCCAGTAAGGGTAGTACCAGATGGCACCGATAAAGCCTAAATTATACCAAATTGAGCCTGCCGTTAGAAAGAGGATGATTAGCGGCACTAGAAGATACAGAAGGAACCAGCCCAACATGGTTAACATCAAGGTGAAGTATTCGCCCTTATGCCCGTCCATCATTTTCCGACTCTCGGTAATGGCCTGGTTAACGGTAACGGCTTCTCCCCGGTCAATGTAGTCCTTCATCAGTAAGGTCGCTTGCGAGTAAGAACACATCTTGACCACACCGGGAACAATTAACAAGAGTGCCCAAAGGCCATTATAGATTGCCGCAATATAGTAGGTACCGCCCACTCGCCCCATCTTGCCTCTAAGCGCCGAAGTTCCCCCTTGCCAAGCTCCCTGCTTTGGCTTACCCAGGCTCAGATCGTACAAAGCTAGCTGGATTCCAATGGTAAGAACCGTGATGAGTAGATTAATTAAGTTAGCACTCGTACTATTGATATCAAATGCATCCGTAATCAACCCTACTCCCGCAAAGAACACATAGAAAATCAATCCCATTGATGCGGCCCAACCCCAATTACCTTTGAGCAGTTCGCGGGCGTCGTGCCTTATCTTTGATAAATTCATATCCGTCTCCCCCGTTCACCAATTATTCAGGTGTCTTGGCCTTTTCAATCTTAAGATCCGCTTCCCATTCGGAGTAAACCTCTCGGTACCGTTCCTCCTCTTCATCTTCATAGCCCTTAAAGATTACCCGATCAATTGCATCCTGGTTAAAGAAAGCCCCTTCATTTGGTTGAAAACCACCTGGATAAGGAGCACCAAGATAGTCTGCGTAAACCGTTTCTCCTTTATCATCTTCAAAAACCGGTCCCCGGGCAATAATCATTAACTTTATATCGCCGCCCTTTAAATATACTAACGAACCCATCGGTAATAAATCCGCTTTTGCCATCCTACTTACTCCCTTTCTCTTTGCGCCACTTTTTAAACATTGCCTTGATTAATCCATAAACTGCGATGAAGGGCATTACGCCGATACAATTGACGATCCAAAAGAGTGTGCTATTTCCAGCTCCCATTTGTAGGCGATTCTTTATAATTGGTAACCAAACAAGGGGCGTATAGATTAACGCGAAAAGCACAAGGCCAACGATCCCCCATAAATAGGTTTTATACGAGAAACTAGATTCGTTATCGTCCATCTTTGTATCCCTCCTTTGTTTCGCCCTCTACTGGCGGATATACCCGTGGATGTTTCGCTGCCCTTTTGGCCGTAAACCACCATTTTTTATCTGGTATTTTATATGCAACTCTAAATTGACGATTGTATTTCTGGATGTAAATCACTTTATAAACTCTATCTAATTGATAGAAAAGCAAGAAGATTAATAGTATATATAGTATTACTGATGCAGAACCTAATGCTAATACAAAGTTTAAATGTTTCACAATAACTGAGTATATCACCATTACAATATTAATAATTAGCATCAGTTCTAATGTGGTAATGGTCATCTTTAAATTACTAATTTTTGTTTCTTTACCATGTACTTTCATAATCCATATATAAGTCGATACGCAAAGATACATAAAAATAATAAAAAGTTGAACAAAAAAGGAAATCCATCCTTGTACTATTACAAGAACTAATGTAATTATTGAGGAAATTGAAAAAAATGTCGTTATACACCAAATTAATCCGATTAAAGACCCTTGAACTGATGCAGCGCCTCGATTGTAATATGGCATAATAACCCACGCCAATAGCATCAGGAAAAAGATCAAGTCAGATATTTTCACAAGTGGCCCCATGATATTTATCAGTATGCTTGCGACCCGGTTCCCTGTTTCTCCCCATTCTCCTTGGGCGGGCCCAGTACCAACAGCGTATAATCCAAAGACGAATCCCATGGCTAAGATAAATACACCAAATTTTGTAAAAAAATTAGAATAGGAAAACTTCAGGATCTCGTTTATATCCTTTCTACTGATATATCCTGATATTTGTTTATAAGTTTGGTTAAACATATTATGCACCTGCTAATTTTCCAATAGTTCCATCATAGATACCACCCAAAAAATGCTCTGCGTTTTTATAAACATTATCCTTACTCTTAGTACCTAACATTTTATCTGCTTCTCCCCATAGCCAATTAACCGTTCCAAAAGCAAATCCAACACCTGCACCTACCGCTGTTCCTACTACAGGGATTACACTACCGATTGACGTTCCTGCCATCGTTCCTTCTAATGGTCCTGCACTCTTAAGGGTATTCACGCTAGCATGAATCACCGAATGACCAACGTTCCCACGCGTAAATGCATTTGATTTATCATTATAGGCAAAAGTAGTATCGACACCAATGTTAGCAACCGCACCAATCCAACCGGCTTTCTTAGATAACCACTTCGTACCCTTGACAACCGCACCAATCTTTGATTTAAAGCCAAATTTAGCGAGTGGTTTTCCTACTTTTTTGATTAGGTTCTTTACTGCTTTAGATGGCTTTCTAATATAACCAACTACTTTACCAAATGAGCTAGCTTTCTCCCCTAGCTTAGAGGATTTATAAATGTTACTGAAGTGATCAATGACCTTATCCGTCTTCTTTTGTAACATTTGAATTTTAGAAACTAAGTTACTAGCCTTTGTGGTCGAAATGACCTTCCCCATCTTCTTGGAGAATTCGTTTAATGCCATCACGGTCTTCCGACCTTTAGCGCTTTTTTTGTATAGTTGACTATAAAAGTTATGATACGTTCTAGCTAATCCCGTAAGGACGCTTGCTCCTTTGACCAATCCATTATCTGATACCGCTTTCTTAACCTGATTATATAATTCTCTGTACTTGCTGACTCCCACGTTAAATGAGCACATGGTCAGCATACCATCGACCTGATTCAAGGTACTGGCTGGTAATGTACCCCCGTATTCAGCAAGTTCTGGATAGTTTTTTTGGAAGTATTCTTGAGTGATCTGATCAACCGTATCATTATTGGCCCGGATTTCCTTCTTATACTTGCCGGACTCGAAGATCTTCTTATCCTTCGTGGAAGTATATGGACCAGTATGTTGAGCCGTCCCACCAACCGTACTTAATGTTAAATTTTGTGTATTAAGTAAGCTTCCAATATCCTCGGTTAGCTTCCGACCGTCAAAATCCCATAAGGCTTGCCGGAGATTAGTAATATCCTTTACAGCAGCTTGGGCATTGGTATCAACTGCACTTATAATCAGATGGTTAAGATAAATTAAATCGCTGATCCCAGTAAAAACACTATTCACGTCCTTAGCCACTTCATCAATCGCTTGTTTTTGCTTATTAACGTCATTAATCAAGCTACCTAAAGCGCCAGTCCCAATAATGGCATTGCTATCATATTCCGAAGTTGCGGCTTGGAGATTATGATAAAGGTTCGAATACTCGGTTAGAATCCGTTGCCCCACCCCTTGGTAACCAACAATTAAGGGCTTAGTATAATTATTAAATTCATCATCAATTGCGTCTTTAGTTGCTCCCTGCATACTCTTCGTCGAGGCAACCGATGCGGCTGCTTTATCAGCAGCCCCTAACTCAGTGTCCGTTGTGTTAATTGAATTTTGTAAGGCTGTATAGGCTGTTTGTAGTTCATTAAACTTAACTTTAACCACTAAGTTCACCATCCCTCCACGTTTGGTAGTTCAAAGCCATTATCCCTGCTCGGGCAAGTTGCTTCTTTAAGTATTCACTGTATTCTTGACTTAACTTAGTTTCTGGCCCTTGGACCTCAACAGCCTTAATCGCGATATTACCGACCAAAATCGGTTGAACATCACCTACTAACCCTTGTGGATATGGGTAAGCTAGGTAATCAACAAAATGATTATCAATAACGGTTTTTTGGGCCACAACTACCACCTGGCACTTTGGATTAAATCCACTCATTTCAGCCTGCATTGAAGCGGGTTGGAGAGTAGCATCTAAGGTTAGTACTGTTCCAATCGGGTAAATCGGACCGTAGACAAAATCAATTCCAAACATTAGATCTAAAAATTCCAGTCGCGTAATAGTAATTGAATTGTCCAACTGTTTGATCATCACCTGGTCACCAAAGGTTATTGTTAAGGGTGATCCCAGCAAGGGTTGGTAATTATATGATGACTCACCCTTAATGAAGGCCACCAAGACCTGGCGATGAAGTTCTAAATTCATCCCCAGCGTTAAGGCAAACTCATCAATAAGTGGATCGTCGGGAACCGTTAACTTAAATTGCTCCCGGCATTCTTTTAACTGTGCTTCCATATCATCACCTAACCCACTTTAAGGTCATCATAACCTTGCTTATCAGTTTCAACCTTGTTACCGGCTACCGTTTGCAAGTTAATGGTTTGATTATGAACATAGGTTTTAAAATTACCTAGGGACTTATTAAAGGACTTAATATAGTTTTCAAACTCTTTGAATGGTTTCAGTTCACTACTGCTTAAGCTAATTGAGGACAATTTATCAATTCCATTTACACCAGTCGAATAACTGGATACGACCTGCGACCAGCCTTCTTTATCGACACTAATTTTTACCATGTAAATTTTCCCCCTAATGGTTATCTAACTCAAGAAGCCCAATCCGTGTTTCAATCTTTGTAATGGCATCACCAATATTGGTCGTAAGAACATGGGTCGAGGTCTTTACCGCTTCGACCTTCTTATTAAACTGATCCCGGCGGTTACCTTTAAAACTATCCTGATAGTAAGACTTGATCGATTCTAATTTTCGTTCCTGAGCTGACATGTTAGTTTGGTAGGTTCTTAATTTAGTTTTAGCCGCATTTAATCGTTGTATTTTTGCTGAATTTTTTCCCATCGTTCTACTCCGTTAATAATCTGATCCGTAAGCCGTTCATTCCACTGAAGTATGATAATTCGTCTTCTCTCATGGCCGGCTCTGAGTACCTAGAATTGACTTTAGCAATTGACTGATCGTGGAAGCGAACACCCAATGCTCCAACCATGGTTGAATTCTTTAGGGCTTTATCAACTCCGCCATAATTAGCAACAAATGATTTGAAAGCACCAATAAAGAGGAAATTAATTCCAACCTGCTTAGCAGCCAGCAATGTACTTCTGAAGTTATCCTCGCTTTGCCCTAAAATGGCACCTAATAGATGAGCATTCACTACCAAGATATAGATTGGTGATTGGTCATGATTAACCTTGCGTTTTTGAATTTCTTGTTTAATTGTGTTGAAGAATGCTAACACCTCGTCTTTATTAATAACTTGGTCAAAAGTATTTGGTCCGTAGGCAACCTCATCTTCACTGGTCTTCACTAGATAACGAGTAATTCCCCTGAGGTGCTTAAAGCTCCGTTTAACGGTTGCCAAAATCATTTCATCTTGGACGTAGTTGTCACTAAAGATGGTAAAGAACCCGTTTTCGGTTAGGTCAACCCCCACCGGTTCTGCACTTTCCTTGTCATAACCAAGGAGGATGTCACGGTGATTAAGCATATCCAGTACTCGTTGATCTTTAAAGGCCTTATCCGCCATGATCTCCCGTGGCAACATCGCCACCTTCTCCGGTACCTTCCCCTGCCAGGCTTCACTCATATCCTTCCCTAACTGGCGCAAGTCCTGGACAATCTTAAGCGAATCGTCGTGTTCACTTGGCGTAAAGACTTGAAAGGCTAACATTTCACCATCCACCTCCAATTGGCTCCGGCCGGGGATCGGGCTTTGCTTTAAGACTTCCCGGCCCAACATATCCCGCGGGGCGTTGTCATCGACCATGTACAAACCAATTCTTGTCGTGATGTTAGACGTAATTCCCACTCGGAACGAATTGTACCGGTTGGCCGTCATAATTGTGTAAATTCCCAGGGCTTGCCCTTCCCGCAAAAGCTTGGTAATCACCAGGTCAATCCCGTTGCGTTGGTCATCATTTTCCACCACCGTGTCATAAGCATCAATCGCCACGACGGTCACCGGTAAGGATTCCCCCGTCAGTTCTTCATACTGGGCTAAATTGGAAACGCTCTTGTCCTGGAAGGTGGCTTGCCGGTCGTCGACCAGTTTCGAAAGTTTCTTAAGGAGTTTGCCCAGCTTTTCCAAATTATCAAAGCCGGCAATATCCCCCACGTGGGGCAGACCCACCAATGGCAGAAGGCCATTCGTCCCAAAGTCCAAAAGATAAAATTGGACCTGTTCCGGATTATTGGCCTTGGCCAGGTTGGTGATGATCGTTTGTAAGGCGACGGACTTCCCGTAACCGGCCGACCCCACGATGAGCGTTGGGTTGAATTTAGCCAGGTCAAAGTCGAGTTGCTTCTGCTCTTGATGGGACGGGATATCAAGCTCCCCAAATGGCACGGTCAGGGTACGGTCCGTGGTCCAACTTTCTTGCCAATTGATATCCGGCTCCGCTAGGCTCTCCTTGAGCGGTGGCAACCACGGTTTCATCGGGATCTTAGCCTGGGCTTCTTCCGTATCCTTGGCAATCTCATCGACCACCGCTTCTAGTTGGGTTTGGCCGTCGTTGACACTGCCACCATCGTCTTCCGATAAGTCTCGGGTCAAGAGTTCGGCTTGCCCCAGGTGGTTAATCAACCAGATCCGGTTATCGACTTGGTTAGCGCTGTCGTCATCGGGTTCATAATCGGCACTCGAGTAGGCACTTTGAAAGAGCTCGTAGATTTCGTTGTTCCCCACTTGCAGGTAGGCCCGTCCGACCTGGGTAATCGTGGCCGCATCCGGCGTGTGAATGATCTCTTTCGAGTCGGCCGGTTCCGATACCTTAAGGGCAATCTTGAACCGGGAGTTCGACCAGATTTGATCATTCACCACCCCACTGGGCTTTTGGGTCGCCAAGATCAAGTGGACCCCCAGCGACCGCCCAATCCGGGCCGTCGAGACTAACTCATCCATAAAGTCCGGCTCATTGGCCTTTAATTCCGCAAATTCATCCGAAATCAAGAACAGATGTGGTAAGGGTTCGTGGGGATACTGCTGGTCGTCCGGGTGTTGTTTACCTTCCTTGTACAGCTTGGTGTAGCCGTTGATGTTGTTAACGCCAAACTCACGGAAGTAGCGTTGCCGCCGTTGGAGTTCGGCGTGAATTGACTTAAGGGCCCGGTCAGTTGCCGCCCCGTCCAGGTTGGTGATCATACCCATTAAGTGCGGTAGTTTGGCAAAGAGGTTGGCCATGCCCCCACCCTTGTAGTCAATTGGCAAGAAGCCGACATCTTCAGGCGCAAAGTTTACCGCCAAGGACAGGATGTAGGATTGCAGTAACTCTGACTTCCCGGATCCGGTTGTCCCAGCGATCAAGCCGTGGGGCCCGTGGGCGCGTTCATGTAAGTTGAGGTCGACAATGTCATCTTTCCCCCGCATACCCAGTGGCACCGCTAAAGTCTTCGAGGTGTCGGCTTGGGCCCAGCGTTTGAGCACGTTGAGTTCTTCCACGTGCTTGACCCCGTACAAGTCGAGGAAGGTAATGCTGTCGGGGATTGAGTTCTTTTCGACTTCGATGTGGTTGAGGTTGGCTAACCGCTTAATCGAATCGTCCATTGAATACTTTTGCGGTGCCGGGTTGGGTTCAAAGTCCAGGTCCTGGTAGACGTGGTCTTGGTTGACCAGGGTGGCCAGCTTACTAGACCGATACTCGACTAAGGTCGTCACCGTTTCCGGCAGGGCGTTGGCCGTTTCCTTGGCCCAAATCACCGTTACCCCATACGGACTGAGGTCTTCGTTGAGGAATTCATTTAAGTTATGCCCATTCAACCAGGTTTCGTCTTGGATTACCAAGACCAAGTGGGGCTTAAAGAGATCCCCGTCCTTCATCGTGTGCTCTTGAACGGCTTGCCGGCGCTGGACCAGCAGTTGGTAAACCGAGTTCAGGACCATGTCGCGGGTCTGGGAATTGTAAACCAAGCCACGGAGGTTGATACCCGATAGCTGGAAGTGGGGTAACCACCGCCACTCGTGCCAGTGAGCCTGGTATTCCTGCTCGTTTAAGACCGCCACGAATTGAACATCGTGGTAAGAGTGTAAACTGGCAATCTGAAAGAGAATTGTCTGCAGGCTGGTCCGCAAGACCGCATCCGGACCAGCTAAGCCCAGGGTCGCTTGGCGCAGGGCTACCGGAATCGGCGCGTCGTGGAGGACCCGGAAGGGCTTAACGATTTGTTCTTCCACCCGCTTTTCTTCATCCGACCGGACCCGGCCGGCTTTCACGTCGTAATCGAGTTGATAGGAAGCCGGCACCGTTCCGTGGCCTAAGCTGACCGCCAAGAAGTCTTCGTGAACCATCATCCGTTCATATAAGCGCGAGTTGTAATGATGCATCCAACTCGATAACGTTTCAATGGTTGGGAAGTTGTAGGTCAGGGCCTTTTGTTGGCTGGTCCGGAGACGGTTAATCGTCCCCGCCGTGTCTAAGAGATAGTCCTGATAAGTGGCGGCCGCCCGCTCGTTTTTGGCCTTGATTTCCTTTTTTTGGGCGAAGTAATTGCTGACGGAGAAGCCGGAGGTTAACAGGGTAATTCCCCCCATACCAATCATCATGTAGGAGTTGTTCCCCATCAGGTAAGCCAAAAGGGCGTACATCACGATCATGCCGACCGGGGGCAGGATCATTTGCATAGTTGAGTTCTTGGGCATTTGCTGATCCTGGGGAACGTTAGCCACCTTGACCTTGGTTTCCGGTTGCCGCAAGAAGATCCGCGGGCTCCGCCGAAAGTCCGGGAAGTCCTCCGGATACTCCCGGGCGTCGGTACTTAAGGCAAAGTGCCCCAGGTTAATCTTAGCCCCTTTCCGCAGCGGGGTGATCTTCCAGAATTCTTCGCGCGGTTCAACTAAGATCCCGTCAAAATTCCAGATCTGCCCCTCTTGCCAGGGGTAGGTTTGGTGATCAACGGCCCGGTTGTTTACGTAAACCTTGGCCCCGTACGGAAAGACGTCAATCCGCCCCACCTTGCGATCAATCCGGGTTAACATCGGGGTTGGGAATTGAATGTCACTGAAGTACTTTTGAAAGACGTAGATATTCGTTGTGGCCTTAAAGGTGTAGGTGTGCAGGTCGGTCCGTTTGATCACGTACCAGTCCGGCCGTTCAGCCTCACTGATCGCCTCGGTTTCGTCATCTAGATAGACCCGGTCACCCTTAACGCTCGCGGTGTGCCCACCAATCTGGCCTTGTTCGTCCTTACTGAGGGCCAAGTGTTCGAATTGATCCCCCTGGTAAAAGAGGTCCCAGGCCACTTCCTTGGAATCCCGGAGCCGGTCATCAAAGCGGGCCGTGGGATTGTAACTTAATTCCTCAATTACTTTCGAATTCATTCTTCGACCCTCCTAACTTCTTAATGTAGGCGTTGATCTGCTTCCGGTAGTTGTTCAAGCGCTTTTGCTTAGTCGCCCCGTTCATCGTATCGTCATTCTTAGTCTCAGTGTACAGCTTAGCGTAAGCGTGGAGGATGTATTCGTTGTCCCCCATGTTCTTCGCTAAGGACAGGGCTCGTTGGTAATCGGCCCGACCGATGTAAATCCAGTAGTTTAACTGAATGGCGGCCGACTTTTGCGAGATATTTTTTAAGACCACTTTCTGTTGGTCGGCCGACAGGGAGTCCTGCTTGATGTAAGATACCGCCAGAATATAGCGAGCCGCTTGGGGCAGGGAGCGCGTCCCGTACCGCTTTAAATCACTAGTGACCTGGCTGTAATTAGCGACCTGGTAGTCGGCCTGGGCCTCAATAATTGCTGACTGCTTGGGAATCGTGTACAGGCCCCAGTATAAGGAGAGGCCAATCAGGATCACGGCGATAATGCTGGCGACCCAGCTGACCCACTTCATCAGACTGTAGCGCCGGCGCTTAACCGTTACTTCGGTTTGGTGGTTGATCTGGACCTGGGTGTCGACCTGCTCGTTTAACCGTTGCTTGATTTCCGCCAGGGTGGTGGCCTTGGCTAACTCCTGGCCCAAGGTGGTCTTTAAGGCGACTTCCCCGGCCACCAGCTTGCCGTAATCCAGACTGGGGTCAATCATCCACAGGGCCAGGGCCCGCAGTTGCGCCACCCGTTGTTCTTCACTTTCCCGGTTGGGCGCCACCACTTCGTTAAAGCCCCGGTGCATCGCCACGATCTGATTACCAATCACGTAGAGGTTGCGCGGGTGGATAAAGGCTTGCCGGCCGTCTGGCGCCTGGTCAAACAGCCAATAGGTCTGCGGAATTAGTGCTAACACGGCTATGGGGGTCAACTGGGTCAGGTACTTCTTTAGTGAGATTGCTGTCTCCGGAATCGTGTAGGCCACTTGAACCTGGTCGTCACTTTGGTTTTGCAGGGTCCCGGCCAGGTAATGATCGTCAGCCGCCAAAAAGAGCGGGTATTCGGTCAGGTGCCCTTCTTGAAACTGGGCCGCCGTCAGGGTCACCACCCGTTGGCGCTGGTCATCGAGCTTGGAAACTTGGAGTTGAATGTATCCGTCGTTGTATGTTGGCATAGTTATACCTCGTGGCTGATTACCCGGAGCTGATCACCGTCGTTCAGAGGGTAATTCCCTAAGGCACTACGGCGATCCACGACGAGTCGCTTGTTCGTGATTGCTAAGGTGAAGCGGGGTGGTAAGCTGACCCGTAGGCTGGCTAAGGCGTCCGGTAGTTGGGTCGCTAAGTTGGTTAAGGTCATCTGCCGGGGAATTTGTAAGTCCCAGGTTTGACCGTGAAGTTGAATACTAATCCGCATTAAGGGCGTCGTTGCCATGTAAATCCTCCCATCTGCTTGTAGGAAGCGAATTGGCGGCCTAACCAGCCTCCGACCAGCAGAAACATCGTCATTAAAAGTCCAATTTCAATTACCTGGTGGTACTGCCCCCACCAGGATTCTGATTGATCGGCGGCCGTGTAGAGCTTGGGGGCTGTGTACTTGCCACCAAATACGTAGGTCGCTAACACCTGATCGTTGTGCTTGGTGACCGCAGCGCTCGTATCCTGGTGCTTGACAAAGGCCACTTGATCCGCCTTGGCTCCCACCTGGTTAGCCGCCTTCATTTCGGCCTGGTTCCTTTGTTCCCGCTCCCCAGCCCACAGGGTTTTGACCCCGTAGTCGCGTTGGGTGCTGTTCGTTGACCGCCCGTTGTCATAGATCGTTTGCGAATCAACGGTCAGGCTGCCGTCACTGGCGGCTTGGGCCGGTAAGGGAAGAACAAAACTGATAAGGACGGCTAGGCCAGCCAAGACTTTATTCATCGTCATCTTCATCATCAGACCCTCCCGTCGTTGGTTGAGCCGTTGCCATTTGCGTTGGTAGCGGCCGAATCAAGAGCGCCCCTAATGTGGCGATTAGAATCAAGATAATTAACCCCAGGGTCGTGGCCGCCCCGATCAAGCCCCCATTATACAGGGCCGAATATCCGGTTTGGATGTTTTGTAGCGGTGACCACTGGTAGAGCAGGCGAATCAGACTGCCCGCCCGAGTTAACATGCCTAAGAACGGCGATAACATCACGAACAGGCCACCGATAATCCCCATTACGATCACCGCCGCCATCCGGCTGTAACGGGCAATCATCATCACTAAGGTCGTTAAGGTGATCATGATTAAGGAGGCGTAAAGAATCCAGGAGACCCGGTCGGCTTGGCCCGCTAAGGAAGCTGTGCCGCCCCCTAAGGCCACGCCGAGGATCAAACCGGCCAGTAAAGTTAGAGTCACACTTGGCAGGTTCAACCACATCCGGGTGTGCTTAATCAAGGCCGTCGCCTGGGTTAAGCGCCGTCCCGGCAAGAAGCGGTTGATCGCGATCCCAACCACCGTCGCCGCCAAGGCTCCGATCACGGTCATGAAGTAAGGTAAAATGGCGGTTTGCCGGGCGGTCGAGAACTGCCCGTCAGCCGTTAACGGGTTGGACAGGAAGTTGTAGACCTGGGTGTTTTGGTTCTCCCCGTTGCGGGCGTTTTGCATAACCTGGTTGAAGTTATTAGCGAAGGCCTGGTTGTTCCGGGCCGACCGCTGGGCATCGTTGACGTTGTTGTCCAGGGTCGATTGAATCCCGTTGGTCGTGTTCTTCAACTGGTTGGTCGTTCCAGTCAAGTCCTTAACCGTATCAGCCAGAGAGTTCTTCTGGTCACTGCTGTTTTGCCCCAGGTCGGTTCCCTCCTGTTTGATCTGGTCTTGTAGATTCTGGAATTGATCGGCCAAAGAAGTATCACTGGTATTTGCATCATCGGTCGTGGTACTCGTATCGGTAGTTGCGGCTGGCGTGTCCGACCCATTATTGACCGCTTCTTGGGCCGCTAAGTACCACTGGAGAATGTTATTAACCTCGGTGGCGTAAGTCTTTTGGCCCTCGCTTTCCTGATTTTGGTAGTTCGTGTTCTTTTCAACCTCATCAATCTTGGTCAGCTGACTTTGAATGTCGGCGAAGGCCTGAGCTAACTTTTCCGCGGACTCCGTCGAAATTGAACTGGTGTCTTTGACGTTGGCCTTATTGAAGTTCTTCTTGATCTGGTCAATCTCATTCTGGTAACTGTCCAGGTTGGAATTACCACTGTAGCGCTGGCTAACTAACTTGGCGGCACTGATCGTGGTCTTGATGTCCCGGTCCATGGCTTCATCCAGCGAGGTGTCCTTGGTGATGCCGACCGTTCCGTTGTTTTCTTCCTCGTTTTGCCACTTCCAGGCATATTCCCCTTGACCGGAATAGGTTACGGTTAGTGTTACGGCTTTAACCTCACTCCCCTTTGGAATCTCAATGGCCTTATTTTTGTTATCGATGGTAGCGGCGTTTTCGGTACTGTCCGTCGTGTTTAAATCCGCTGCGGCAATGTCCACATTTACGTCACCGGTCTTACTTACGAATTTAATCTCGGTATCCTCATCGTCTCCAATACTGGTTGGCTTGACCAAGGTGACCAGATACTTACGCCCGGCCACATTCCCCTCCTGGGTGGCGGTCTGGTTTTCCCCCTTGCCAAAGGTCGTCCCCGCTACGTCGTTATAGGTGTTTAAAACGGCCTTGGCGTGGGTGTAATCAGTCCATTCTTCGTTATTAACCCCCATTGGTTGGTCCCGGTATACCGGTAGGTCCTCCACCTGGGTTTGAATCAATTGGGCCAGCTGGGATTCCAAAGATTGGTTATTGAAGCTAGTCTGGATCAGTTTAACGTTTTGGTCGACCGAATTGTCGGTGCTCAACCCGTAGGCCGCCACCAGCGAGTCACTCAGGTTAGTCAAGGTCTGCTTGTCATCGTCTAAGGCGTTAATCAGTGGCGACAGGTTGGTACTGGTATCGTCATCGCTAGTATTGGCGTCCAGGGCGGCTTGGATTTTGTTAGTTGAGTAATTGCCAAAGTTGAACTGGTCCTGAAAGGCGTTGGCGCTCTTGGTCAAACTAGCCATTTGATCGGTCAGGTTCTTTAGTTGGTCCGCCGAACTGGTTTGCGACTGGGTTAAAGCCGTCCCAATGTTGCCTATATTTTCTTGCAACTGGTCGGTGAAGGACTTGATCGTCGCCTCATCATTTTGACTGGACTGGCCCAGCGAACTAGCCGTGTCAAAGATCGAATTGTACTGATCAGTCAGTTGGCTAAAGGGTGATTGAACCCCACTGGTTAAGCTGGCCACCTCACTGGAGCGGACGTTGGCTTGGTTGGCCATCGCCAGCTGGGCGTTGCGGAGGTTTTGAATCAGGGAGGCAAAATACATCCGCACAATCCGGTTGTTAAAGTAGGTCACCAACTTGGTCACCTGGGCACTAATTTGTTGGTTAGTCACCTCGTTTTGCCCCTTACGGACTTGATAGTCAATTCCCGCCTTGGTGGGGTTGGTCGAGTTCAGGTTCAATAACCGGCGGGAGAAGTCACTCGGGATCATCACCACCACGTCATAGCCCCCTTTGGCCAGCCCAGCATCGGCTTCATCGGCCGAAGCGGTCGTCCAATCCCGCTTAGTGTCTTGCTCGATTAGAGTCACAAAGTCCTTCCCCAGGTTGTAAGCCCGGCCGTTAAAGGTCGCCCCGTTGTCGTTGTTGACCAGGACGTACTTGACGTTGCTCTTGCCCTTTTGCCCCGTCTCGCGCACGGCGTTAGAGTTATGGGGGACTAACCACACCAAAAGGGCAATCACTAAAAGCCCACCCAAAATGACACCCGCTAATCCTATGTATCGCTTGTTGAATCGCTCCCACCAGTTTCGCATTACCTTACTCCCTCTTAACCAAAAAGGGTCCTCGTCTGGCACTTGACCAAGGCGAAGGACCCTCCTTATTTAATTTCATATCCAGTTTTCAACGGGCCTGGAAAATTAGTTCAAGCCAAATGCCGTCCGGTCCTGGTTGTCCCGGTCTTCGGCCGTGTTGGCGTAGTTGTTCAACTGTTGGTTGATCTGGGTTAACAGTTCAATCATTTGGTTAACGTTGGGCTTAAGTTGTTCAAACTGGTCCAGGTATCCTTGGAACGCTTGCCCTTGCCATTCCGCGGCCATGTTGCCATTTTCCGTCGAAATGTTGTTCAGTTGCGTTTGAATTTCGTTGGCTGCCGTGCTGTAGACGTTGGCGGATGCCCGAAGCTGTTCCGGGGTAACGGAAATCGCTGCCATAATTTACCTCCTCTATGTACATCTGCTCCTACAATAAAGTTTGAAATAGTTTGTACGCCTATTTTACTAAATCTTAAACTTAATTTCCATTATTTTTTTAAAGAAGAGACGGAAAATCACTGTCAATACCTTTTATTACTAAGGACTAGAGCTCTGGAAATATTGATAGATCCATAATTTACTGGTAAAGTAATTTTAAAAAATAAAGGAGAATTTCTTAATGAATACCAAAAAATTAGGGCAGATCAGTCTTTTGTTTAGCGGGTTATTACTTGGCTGGTTGGCTTTATCTAGCAAGGCTGACGCGGCGACCTATTACGTTGCTCAGGCCGGTGATACCCTTGATAAAATTGCCCAAGAAGCTGGAATTGACGTTAATAAGTTAGCGTTCGATAACAATTTAGTGACATCACGTCACTTAGAAGCGGGGCAAAAACTGTTAATTTCCACCGGGACTACTAATCAGTCCGCCCCTAATATTGCCCAAACCACCCCCACTAATCAGACGACTGCCGATGTTCAAGCAACCTTAACGGCCCTTGGTAATCAGGTCGGAAAAACGCTCTACAACGGTCAGTGTTATGGCCTCACGGCTTGGTACGTGGATCAACTTAAGGGGCCGACCATGATGGGCTCTGGTCATGAATACGCCCAAAACATTGGTGAAGACTATGATTGGGCCGCTTACGGCTGGACCGTTACCGAATCCCCGACCATCAACCAAATCCACCCCGGTGATGTGATTTGTTGGGAAGCGGGTGGCTCCCTTAGCCCGGGGATCTACGGCCACACCGGGGTGGTTAAGTCCATCGACAGTAACGGGAATATGGTCACTTATGAACAAAACGCCGGTGCTGGCCGGATTGCCTATCAATATAACCGGACTTATAACCAGACCCGAATCAAGTCCGTGATTCACAAAAATGGTTCAACCACTTCGACTACTACCACGACAACCAACCCAAGTGACGGCCTCTCAACCAATGACGCTCAGGCTAAGGAATGGATTGCCCAACGTGAATCAGGCGGTTCCTACACCGCTCAAAACGGCCAGTACTACGGCCGTTACCAGCTTAGCTTAAGCTACCTCAATGACGACTTGTCTCCCGCCAACCAAGAAAACACCGCCAATCGCTACGTCCAGAATCGTTATGGTTCTTGGACTACTGCCCAAAAATTCTGGCAAGCTAATGGATGGTATTAGTAGTTAAATTTGGTATAAGGCCCGATTAGCGTACAATAGCCTTAAAAGTTGTCACTTTAAGAAATAAAAAGTGATGACTTTT
>ERZ781271.123-NODE-123-length-17002-cov-12.952617_pt1 | contig 17002 bp, 16 predicted proteins | sample MGYA00375849_ERZ781271 | MGnify/ENA primary metagenome ERZ781271 (study PRJEB29790, sample SAMN06051245) | human gut metagenome | host: Homo sapiens | place: USA: Cincinnati, Ohio | collected 2013-06-10 | study: EMG produced TPA metagenomics assembly of the Gut... | reverse complement strand
GTTACGTTTCTCTGTTGAGAAACTCCACAATGAACAACAGGCTAAAGCCTAACAATAAAAGAGAGCAGTCGATTGACTGCTCTCTAGATTACTTATTTATTTCCACCGTAGTACTGCTCTTTTACGATCTTATTGAATTTTCGTCCCAATGTAAAACTCATGGAATTTTTTAATACTACTTCGTTACTTTCAATTGTTGTAATATAGTTCTTATTCACTATGGTTCCTTGATTAATCTGATAAAACATCTTCTCTAATTTCTCAATCATATTCGTTATGGTAAGGTAACAATAATGAACCGAATCCGTAGTATGTATTGCACACTGGTTATGTTCTTTTTCTATATATATAATCTTATACTGTGGAATCTTTTTCTTAACATTATCCTCCACAATTGTAATCATCGTACTAACTATTTTTGATTTCTGCATGATGATTTGATTAGCCGCTTTAATTATCCATTTTTCTAACTTTTTAGGATCTAATGGTTTTACAAGATATCCAATTGCTTCCGCCTCGAAAGCTTCCAAGGCAAATTCAGCATGTCCTGTTATAAAGATTGTAACCATATCATTGTTTAATTTCTTCAGTTGTACAGCCGCTGAAATACCGGAGATCTGTTTCATATTAATATCTAGAAATGCAATATCAACACGATGTTTCTTCGCATATTCAACTAGCTCTTCTCCACTTTCAAAACACTTTAGATCAATGTCTAGGTTATGTTTTTTCGCTATCTCACTTATATATACTTCATTAATCTTTAGCATCATTGTCTCATCATCACAAACAGCAATACAATATTTCATAACTTCCTCCAGTTCGTGGATAATATGTCCATATAAATCACTTTACATATTCTTTTCTTTTTGATAGGATCGATTACTTTTTTTTGATATGAATATCTTAACAATAAAATTAATATCATCCGTACTGTATTCAAGCGTTCCGTTGTACTTTTTGATTATATCTTGCATGGTGCGACTACCAATACCATGCGATTCCTTATTCTTTTTGGTTGTCATTAATCCTTCCTCGGTAATCAGAGGTGCCTCTACAAAAGGATTCTTACAATCTATATACCAACCCTCTTCTTTCTCAACACAAACAAACTTAATCTCTCGATCAATATCAATAGCGTCAAACGGAACTTTTTCCGTTGCCTCGATCGCATTATCTAGTATATTACCAATCAAAGAACAAATCTCAATTTCTGTAAGTATAAAATCCTTTACTTCAATCCAAGTAACTAACTGTATCATCTTCTCGTTAGCTAGATGTTTTTTATTGTTCAATATAATACTTAAAATTTCATTGTTTACAATAATTATGTCGTTTGCTTCCTGTAGATTCTTATATATACCATTTAAATAACTTTTCAACTTATTGTACTGCTTCGTATCTAACAATCCATAGATTACCCCAATATGATTGTTCATATCATGGCGTAAACTTCTTAGATTATTTGATAATATATTCATGTTTTCATTCTGCTGTAATTGCATCTGCATATACTGCGTCTTTAATCTATTCTCCGTTAATTGCCGAGAAAATCGAAGTAGTCTGTAGATATTAAATATGAAAACTATAGTCACTATAATAATGTTAAATATAATTAGAAGTAAAAACATCTCTGGTGAAATTCTACTAATATTCAAGTAAAAGATATAAGTTAAAAATACTAATGAAAAATCCGTAATTATCATCAAAAATATCATATCTTGTAGTTTATTCTCAACACCTACAATATTATTTTGCCAATCATGAAATTTTCGAATTAAGGTTAATAATATATAGCGACTTATAATTGAGATCAATGTAATTACAATAGTGGGTTTAGTAAAATCATTAACAACTGTTTCCTTTGTTAGTAAGAAAATTCCCATTACTAATATATCGGATATAGCTAATCCTACCATATATAATAATACAATAAGAATTTTTAATCTTAACGAATCTTTAAATAAATATACGGTAAGGAAAAGTATAATCCCAAAATTAATAAATGTTAACATGGAATTAAAAACAGCATTATCATTATCCCAACATAGTACTGATTTAGTAATCATAATAACTGCCACTATTACTGCTGCAAAACTAGCTACATTCACAGAATATCGCCGTTTTAGAAACAGATTTGCAATTTTAAACCAAACATACGCTTCAAATACATTTAACAATATTAATAACAGACGATTTAATATCATCACTTTATTAAACTCCTCTTATACGTTATGTAATTCTTTAAACTTTTTCTTTTTAACTTTATAGCTAACTTTCTTAATTTCTCCTATTCCAATCTTGTAGCTATAATCAAAAAAATCATTACTGAATCCTGAGCCACTTGATAAGATAATACCTATTGCGTTGTGACTATCAATATAACACTGAAGGAATTCTATAATCTTATCCTTACTATTAGCAGAAGAATATAACCAAAAATCTTCTAATAATATTAGCTTTGGTCTTTTTTGTGACGTTGCTATGATTTCGATCAACAACTTCTCATCTTCTGATACTTGTGACATATTTTGTTCTAAAAGATAATCCAAATTCATAAAGTGCATCATACTTTCTATAAAACTAAAAGCTGTTTCATGATCCTCCCTCTCCACAGTTAGCACACTAAAAATATCAATATATTCTCTAACTGCAATATTATCAATTCGTTTTCTATTGTTAAGAGAGATATATTGAATTAATTTCATGTAGGCTGGAAGATCTGCAACCATACTTGTCTCATTAAGTATAATGTCTCCATGATAAGGAGTCTTCCCTAAGAGTACATCAAATATAACCCTTGCTAAATCTCCTTCGAATTTAACTATTGAATTTTCTTGAATATTCATAAAATATTTGCTGTTTTGTCTATTACAGCTTGCTATGTTTTTAATCCTTATATTAAGCACCTTTTTACTCCCCTTGTAATTTTCTTAAGGCAGTAGCCATCTTATGTTATCATATCACTTTTTTAACTGGTGCATTGATATTCTAGGATATTCTACATTTATCTCGTGACATTCAACAGTGTTATCATGTACATTTTACCATATCATTCCATTATTTACAACCAATTGCTTTCTATAGTATAAAATATCCATATGACAATTTACTATTTGTGGTAAGTTTATTATTATAAATAATTACATATAAATACAAAAATTCTATTCTAATCGTGTACATAACATGTTAAGTGTTCTATTATTCTTGGTTGATTTTATGTTTTTATTAGTTACTTATCAACAATAATACTATAAAGAGGTGGAGAAAATAATTTCTCCACCTTCCACTTTTTTGTATCTTATTGAATACCCACTGTGTTTATTTCTCCATCTATTATTTCAAAATATATATGATCAGCAAAGCTAGTTATCTCAGTTAATGTATCAGCTGCAAGAGTGAATTAATTCCCATTCTTCATTAACTCTGTCATATAGTTTCTCTTAGTTATATAATAGAATATACTTTGTAATACGAAATACAATAAAATTACCACACTTGCTGTTTGAATAAACTGTTTTATGATATCTCCACCACCAACAATAAAGGTCATGAGATAGATTAATGATACTCCCATATAGCTTCCGAATACCAATGGCAAGTAAAAGATAATTACCAACTCTTTACCTATGATTTGGCTAATTTCCTTCCTTGTAATTCCGATCTTATACATCTGAAAGAAAGTCTTCTTCATCTCTCCAATCTCCGAAAACTGTTTAAAGTACAACACACTTCCACTTGCAACAAAGAATAGAATTCCAAGTACCGTTGTTACGAACAAGAACACAGAATAGCCTTTCTTTAAGTCATTGTATCCCGTAATTGTTGAGTTAATAGGATACTCTGCTTTCTCGTTTAGTTGTTCCTTTAAGGCTAAAACACTATCACCAGAATTCTTCCAATCTCTAAACTGTAGTCCATGATAATAATACTGGTTTTCCATATTAGCCATCCCTTGTAATTTCTCATAGTCATTGTCATTCATAACAATAATACCATCGTTACCAAGCGCAATGATATTCCATGTACTCCGAGTAGAATCCTTCATCGTTGCCAATATACTCGTCTCCCCTACAAGTATATCATAGTGTTCTCCTAGAACAACTCCGTGCAATCCTGGTGTCCAATCTAGTATATACTGAATTACCTCTCCCTCATCTAATGTAACGTTTTGTTCAACTATCAGATTATAATTAGAAACAGACATAATTGGCTTTTGCATCGTTTCTACGCTTCCATTCAACCTTATCTCCCCTACAAGGAACGGAAGATCTAATGACTTGTGGATATCATACTTAGAAAATGTATTATCTAACTCTTCACCACTAATATTATACGCATTACTTCCTTCTATTACTTCTAGATTATATGGATTCAACAATGCAATATCCTCTGATAATCGTAGTAACGCAAACGGTGATGCAACTAAGAAAATTGTCATTGTACTAAGGATACTTAAGATATATATAATCTTTTTATTCTGATTGAATTTATGATGAATCTGCGTAATACTCACCAAATGCTTATAATAATATCTACTTTTCTTAAACAGGTGTATGACATAATTTCCGCCATGACTAATAGCCATATACAAGCCAGCAAAAGATACAATCATATAGATAGCAAGTATTGCAGGGTTTGAATTCCATTTATCATTAGAAGCAATGATTGCCACAGTTACAACACTTACAATCATTATAACAAAACCCAGGACCCCCAAGACAGTATCTCTCTTTCTATATTCTACGCCTTCTCTTTGGCGAGCATCTTTTAATAATATACCAATGTTCATCTTCTTCATATTCATGTTGGTTTCTAGGAATACGATTGCAAATATTATCAAATACACACCTATGGTTACCATATAAGACTGCATAGATAATTGGAACTTAATATTATCAATTTCCATCATTGATAATACAACCATCTGAAACAGTCTTGATAACAATGTTCCAATTGCAATACCAACAACCATAGAACCAATGCAGATTAGCACATTCTCTAATAATACTAAGTTTTTGATATCCTTTTCATTCATTCCAAGACTCATATAAATCCCAAACTCTTTATTACGTCCTTTGATGAAGGTCCTATGGGCATAACTTATAAAGAATATAGAAAAGGCTCCGATTGCCACCAAGGTGATTGGAAATACGTAGCTTACCAACTCCATCTGTTCTGTACCCTTTAGGTCTTCGTTAAAAAGCATGGTTGTATACATAAAAAACAGCATTATGGTAAAGCAACTACATAGAAAGTATGAGGAATAATTTCGTATATTCTTCTTAAAGGTCTTAACTGCGACATTCCTAAAAGTCATTATTCTCACCTCCAAGGGCGGCTTGACAATCTAAGATTCGATTAAAAAATTCTTTTCTTGTCCCCTTGTTTGCTACTTCTAAGCAAATCTTACCATCTTTGATAAAGATTACTTTCTTACAGAAACTAGCTGCAAATACATCATGTGTAACCATGAGTATGGTAGCATTCTTTTCCTCATTCATCTTCTTGAAACAATTCATAACCGCATTGGCTGACTTGGAATCTAGATTACCTGTCGGCTCATCTGCAAAAATCATAACGGGATCATTCACAAGTGAACGACAAACTGCCGCTCTTTGTTGTTGCCCACCCGAAATTTCATAAGGATATTTATCTGCGATGTTTTCAATCTCGAATAACTTCAAAACTTCTGCTGCTTTGGAATTCATAATAGCACTTTCTTGCTTATCAAGTACCATTGGCAATATTATATTCTCTTTTATTGTTAAGCTGTCTAGCAGATTGAATTCTTGGAATACAAATCCTAAACTTCTTCTTCTGAAAAGTGCCATATCAAATCGGTTCATCTGATCAATCCGTTTTCCACCGATAACAACGCTTCCTGTGGTTGGCTCAGTAATTCCACTTAATATACTAACAAGTGTAGATTTACCACTACCACTTGGTCCCATAATCGCAACGAATTCCCCTTCCTCTACTTTAAAATCTACTCCATTCAATGCTTTCGTAGAATTCTCACTTTTGGTGTCCCCATAAATCTTCGTTACTTGATTTGCTTCTAATACCCTCATCCGAATAGCTCCTCTCCTTGTTTTTCAATACGTTTATCATACCGTATTTTTTCTTTCTATAACATCGATTTAACTAAAGAAAGCTTACAGTATTGTAAGCTTCATTTATTCATTCTCCCTTATTAGATAAAAACATTACTCGGATAATTCATATATATAATTTTCACTTTCGTTCCTTCTGCTATTCTTGATTCTATACTTAATTCGCACTGGATATGTTCACTAATTTCTTTGCAAAAATACAACCCGATTCCTGATGCATTTCTTCCATTCCTTCCGTTTTCTCCTGTGAAGAAAGGTTCGAATACTCTTGGCAAATCAGTCTCTTCCATTCCGATACCTTCATCTTCCACATATAAAACAGTCGTTTTTCCCTCTTTTGTTAATCGGAACGTTATATTCTTTGCCACGTCCTCTTCCTTCGAATACTTTACTGCGTTAGAAATTATCTGATCTAACATGTGACGATTCCATTTACGGTCTGAAAGTACCTTGCTACTCTCACCCCCACATTCATTAATCACCTTAGGAAATACCTTCGAATAAATAAACAGGCGTTTGTTACTGTTGATAATTTGATTGATCTCATCAGCTAGATCAAATTCTTCTGGCACATAATCCTTGGCAAACTCTTGTAGTCTCATAATATTCAACACCATGTCCAAGCTCGATAGGAGTTTATCATTCTCTAAAGTAATATCTTTCATTGCTGTCTTTTCATCTAATTCTCCACGGTTAGCTCGTTGTATTATTAGACTCTCTACCGTAACAGGTGTCTTCATACTATGAATCCATGCAGATAAAAACCTTCTGCGCTCTTCTTCATTACTCTCCATATATCGTATCATCTGTAGATATTCACGATGTATCTGATTAAAGGCGCGATTAATTGCAATCTCATCTTCCTTGGTAAATCTTCCTTCATAAGCACAGTTTTTTTCCATCCTACTAAGACTATGATAGAAGCTTCTATACGACACATAACGAACGCTCATCCATATGAAATAAATCGTTATGGCGATACTGTAAGGATAAAATACTTCTACGGATTTTTTAGTACTTAAATGATAGAATATGGTAGTTAAAATTATTGCCATAAAATAAAAGATAGTATCTGGAGCTATACGCTTTACATACATTCTAAGAATATCTTTTTCCTTCAAAGTAACAACCACCCCCCTTACCTACTATAAAGAGACGTGAATACTTTCACTACTCTCTTTCTCAAATCGTTCCCTTTACAATACCTTAGATATCAAGAACATATCCAACTCCACGTTTCGTCTTAATACAATCATCATAACCTAATTCAGACAATTTACCTCTTAGCCTGGTTATATTCACGGTCAAAGTATTATCATCTACAAAATCGCTTTGATCCCATAACTTCTCTAGCAATTCTTCCCTTGTTAATACTTCATTTGCTTTAGTTATAAACGCTTTCATTAATTTAAATTCGTTCTTACTTAGTTCCATTACCATATTATTCGTAGCTATCTTAAAGCTTTTATCATCTAACCTAAGTCCGCCAGCTACTAGTTTATAATCTACCTCGTTGCTTAGACTCTGAGTATCCTGTGCATAATCTCCGTAAGTACGTCGTATCATTGCATTTATCTTTGTCGTGAAAAGTTCGACAGGGAAAGGTTTTACTATGTAGTCATCCGCTCCAAGTTCAATACTCATAATTTGACTCAAGTCACTATTTCTTGCCGAAGTTATTACTATTGGGACCTTGCTATGCCTACGAAATATCCTACAATAATAATTCCCATCATAATAAGGTAAATTAATATCTAGCACGATTAAATCGGGCTTACTTTCTTGAAACCGTTCTTCTACTTTATGAAAATCTTGTACTTCCACTATCTGATATCCATACGATGAAAGAATCTGACTCATCTGTTCTCGTAGTTTCACATCGTCTTCAATTATCATGATTTTATACATAACTTACCTCACTGGTGATATATTCTTCTTTCTTTTCTTACTTCTTTAAATAATATAAGAAATACCTTTCTAAGAATACCAATTCATTCCATTCGGATAAATTATATCACACCTTCTACTATTTATCAAAATACGGGATGGTATTACTTCAAATCTTGCAGACGTAGTATCAAGTTTTTAAAAAAGATTTCTTCCTCTTGAAACATCTCGTCTTTTACGATATGCATAGTTAGATTCAACTTTCCCTCCAATGTAACAGCTCCACAGATTCTACGAGCATATGGTACAATAGGTGGTAGAAAAACAAGATGATCAATCCTCATCTCACCATAGTTACTACGTATATCAACCTTCATTAGATTGCTAACTCCAATAACACGTAGATTTTCTGAATATTGCATTAGATTACACAATGTATTAGAGGGATTTCCTATTTTATGTACGTATCGATTCACACAAGCGGAATCAATAAAAGGCCCGTCTAGTAAATCAAGGAATCGTAAAACAAAGTAGTTAATCTTAGGGTTTATCAGTTTCTTTTTTATAACTTTATGAACCCCTTGTGCATTTTTTATTAAACTCATTCTATTCTTATACTTGTATTTAAAAGCAAATCCTGTAACTAGATTAGCCATTCCACGGTAGTTCTCTCGTATGGAGACTGCTAGTCCAAAATCTGCTTTTTTGCTATAAGTAGCAAGCATAACAGTAGTTAAAAAACTATTAACTGTTACATCCGCTTTTTTTGCATACTGGTAAATATATTCGGTCTCCTCCCTAGTAAATTCGTGATCAAAAAAGTCATGATCGATATGACTCCAATATTCTTTAAATACTTGTTTGCAATCTGTAAAGGAGTATAGCTTGCGTTCTCTTAACCATTTATTATTTAAATTCTTTATGTACAGTTTCGTAAGAAAAGGCATCTTACTTTCTTTCGGCAAATCCTGCCCCTCTATAATCTTCAATTTCTTAAAACTGAGTTTTTCACCAGATAGAATATTCATGATATCCTCAATCAGATACGTGATTGAATTCCCATCTCCCGCTAGATGATGGGCGATAATAATCAATTCTGTTTCGCACTTTTTAGGAATAAGGAAAAACCGAATCAATTCGCCTTCTTCAATCTGCATACGAGTACGAGCCTGTTTTATAGCAATTGTTTCCCATTCTTCATAAACGATATTGATTGGAACAACAACTTTAGTTTTTTCATATCTGGATTCTCCACTCTCATCTATGACAATCTTACAATTTAAAGATTCCTGCAAATCACAAGCATTCCTGATTGCATTTTTCAATGGTTGTATAGATGGTACCCCATATATACTCACCTTCTGAACAATTTGAATATTGGTGGCAAACAGATGTGTTCTCTCCGTTCTTAACCTCATACCAAATATTCCTTTCTATATCCTTCTATATACACTATACAATGCTTGTTCCACCATCAACACAGATATACTGACCTTGCACGTAATTGGAGGCGTCACTTGATAAAAATAGAATTGTGCCATCCAGTTCTCCATTTTCTCCTGCCCTGCCTGCTGGTGTAAGCATATTATACCTTGCTTTAAACACGAATGATTTATTCATACGGTCCGTCATCTCAGTTTTAAAGTAACCAGGTCCAATTGCATTTACCGTTATTCCGTATTTGGCATATGCAGCTGCCATTCCTGTTGTTAAACCAACAATTCCTGCCTTAGAGGAGTTATATGCTAATCGATATAATTGTTCATGCTTATCTCCTATAATCGCATTGACGGAAGCCATATTAACAACCTTACCGTATCTTTGTTTTATCATATGTGGTACAACATACTTACTTACAAGAAACTGTCCACGGCAATTAACAGAAAAACTTCGATCCCACTCTTCTACCGTAGTATCTTCCAGTCCACCACTAACCGCTATCCCTGCATTATTCAAAAGAATATCGATTCGCCCAAATGTATGTATAATTTTCTCTACTGCTCCTTTGATACCTTCTTCATCGGTTACATCGCAAGGAATTGCTAATGCTCGCCTTCCTAGTTTCTCTATTTCTGCTTGTAATTCTTGTAAACGTTCTTCTCTTCTCGCTAACATACATACATCAGCTCCTGCCATGGCATACGCTAATGCCGCATCTCGACCAATCCCAGAAGATGCACCTGTTACTACAGCCACCTTATTATCTAATTCAAACATGTAATTACTCCCTTTTCACCAATAACGTCCTACTTAAATCCTTCGCTTCAATCATCTCATACTGCGTTGTAAAAAGTTTCTTCAAAGCGTATAGATAGACAACTCCCCAATAATAATCTGCTAACTTCATCGCATTACCAGTTACTACAGTTCCTTCTTTTTGTCCTTGCTCAATAATAGCTGCAGTACATTTGTATAATTCCGATTGATATGTTGTATCACTAGAAGAATTATAACAATTTTGTTCCAGCATCATCTGTGTATTCAATGCAATCATCCCAGCAAAATTTTCATCTTTTGACAATCTTGCTAATACCGTTTTAGATAAATTCATTATCTTCTTTTTCGCTGATATTGGAAGATGCACTAATAGCTTCATTTCTTTAATATCCTGCTTTTCTTCAATCATCTTTTGTATCTCTTGAAACAAGTCTTCCTTAGATGCAAAGTATAAGTATAATGTTCCTTGACCAATTCCTATATGCTTTGCTAGATCACTTATTTTAGTTCCCGCAAAGCCATTCCTGGCAAAATAAAGCATGGAATCATGCAAGATTTTCTTTCTTGTTTGTTTTTTTATTTCATTACACTGTTGTTCTGTCTTTGGCAAATAACCTCCTCCTTTCTATGAATGAATATTTCTTCATTCATAGATTAACATTTGTGGTATAAATTGTCAATATTAATTAGTGAACTTTTCCAAACTTACAGTTCTAGGTTTGATAAGTCGTGCCCTACTATCAAAAAAATAGAAAGCAACAAAAAACAACTTTTACTATCATAAACTAAAGTTCTACATTTAAGTATCACATTTAGATCTAATATATAAAAGTTGTTTCTTTATAATTATTTATTTATTTATTTATTTATAGATGTAACTATTAATTAGTGTTTAAAATGTCTCATTCCAGTGAATACCATTGCGATACCATATTCATTACATTTCTTGATGGAATCTTCATCACGGATCGATCCGCCTGGTTGAATGATCGCTGTAATTCCAGCTTGATGTGCTGCTTCTACACAGTCATCAAATGGAAAGAACGCGTCAGATGCTAATACTGCACCTTTTGTTGCATGTTCATTGATTAATTCTGCTGCATGTTCGATACTTTGTTTAGTGGACCATACACGGTTAACTTGACCTGGCCCGATACCTACTGTTTGTTTATCTTTTGCTAGAGCAATACCGTTAGATTTAACGAATTTAACAACTCTCCAAGCAAATCTCATATCTTCCATCTCTTTCTCAGATGGAGCACGATCTGTAACTACTTTAAGATCTTCTTCATTCATTAATTCACTATCAATTGTTTGAACGATAAGACCACCGTTAACTTTCTTAAGATCATAAGCATTCTTATCTTGTGGTACTTCAATATCTTTTAATTCAAGAACACGTAGGTTTTTCTTAGTTTGAAGTAATTCAAGGGCTTCTTTTTGGTAACTTGGAGCTACTAATACTTCAAGGAAAACTGATTTCATCTTCTCTGCAAGTTCTAAAGTAACTTCACGGTTCACTGTTACGATACCGCCATAGATAGAAACTTTATCTGCATCAAATGCTTTATCCCAAGCTACTACGATATTGTCATCACTACCAACACCACATGGATTTCCATGTTTACAAGCTACTACTGTTGGCTCTGTGAATTCTTTTAATAACTCTAATGCACCATTTGTATCGTTGATGTTATTGAATGATAACTCTTTTCCATTTAGTTGAACAGCATCTGCTATAGATCCAACTTTCTTACCGATTTCTCTATAGAAAGCAGCTTTTTGGTGTGGATTTTCGCCGTATCTCATATCTTGAACTTTTTCGAATGTCATTGTTAATGTTTCTGGAAGTTCATGATCGTTTCTTTCCTTCTTTAAGTAATCAGCAATCATAGTATCATAGTTTGAAGTATGCATGAATACTTTTTGCATTAAGTAGAATTTTGTATCAAGTGAAACTTGCTTTTCTGATTTTAATTCACTTAATACAGTTTCGTAATCTCTTGGATCAACTACTACTGCAACATCTTGATAGTTCTTAGCTGCACTACGAAGCATAGTTGGACCACCGATATCAATGTTCTCAACTGCTTCATCTCTTGTAACACCATCTTTTAATATTGTTGCTTTGAATGGATATAAGTTAACAACAACCATATCGATTGTCTCTATGTTTAAGTCCGAAAGTTGTTTCATATGTTCTGGTTTACTGCGCATTGCTAATAATCCAGCATGTACAATTGGATGTAATGTCTTTACACGACCATCTAAACATTCAGGAAAGCCAGTTAATTCTGAAATTTCAATAGCAGGAATTCCTTCGCTCTTTAACTTGCTATACGTACCACCTGTTGAAATAATTTCAATTCCAAGGCTTACAAGTTCCTTCGCAAATTCTACAATACCTGTTTTGTCTGATACACTAATTAATGCTCTCATGTTCTCTCTCCTTTGACCTAACTATTTGTTATGTTGCGTCTATAGGTTCCACACATTTTTGTTTACCAAGGCTTATTTCTATGGTTTGGTTTATTTGGTTTTTTGGTTTATTTGGTTTTTTGGTTTATAGAGTGTATTAGAAAATACATTATAATTGCCATGGTTTCTGATAAACATCTAGGATTATGTTATCGAACTATTCGGCAGATTATGTTTGAATTTCCCAATAGGTATAGAAAAACCGCCTAGGTAACCAAAATAGTGTGGTTGCCCAGGCGGTCGGCTTATCATATTATTCGTACTCCCTATGGGTGCTCCCATTTTCCGCCAGTCATACGAATCTCTACTGATACTATACTACATAAATTCTCAAACCGCAAGATTACAATTCATTAAAAATTGTTTAGTTTGATATAACTCATTCTTATTAATAACATAATGATTTTTGATTATTTATCTTTATTGTTAATGTCATCTTAATTTTTTCTAGTTTTTAAATCCACTTTTATTTCTATTTTCTTTTTTATTATATTTTATATCTATTGTTATAATTGAGTTGGTGTTTTTACCATAACTTTCCCCGCAAATTTTTTATCATATAACTGAAATTGGTCATCTGATATACTATGGAATACATCATCTTCATAATATCTTCCCGAAAGCTCCCCTAAAGCTCCCTCTCTTAATTCTAATGCCATAAATGCATCGAAACTGCTACCATCTGACATAGTAATTTCATACTCTGAGGCACTTTTAAATCCAAATCGATGGTAATAATCAGGATTACCACATATAAGGATTGCCACAAATCCCATCTCTCTAGCTTTGTTAATGGTCCGATTAATTAGCATAGATCCAATTCCATCGCGTTGATATTCTGGCAATACACTGATGGGACCAAAACCAATTACCTCATGAACTCCTGAATGATCATCAACAATCTTACCTTTACAATACACAATACTGCCAATAACTTTCCCTTTATATTCAGCAACATAATGTAATTCTGGTAAATACGTATCTTTTCTTCTTAATTCATGTAAGATGTAATGTTCGTTACAACCAGGATTGTACACATTCCAGAATGCTTCTCTTGTTAATTCTTCTGTTTTATCATAATCCCTTTCATTTTCAAGACGTATTATAACCTCTTCTGGGTTATCTATTTGCCTTTTATTAGTCTTACTATGATTGTTATCAAATCCGAATTGTCTCATTAACTTGTTATCTATATCTACACTACATAAAATATTCTCATACATATGTTGGTTAAATTTAAGGATATACCATAAAAACACTTCTTCAGCTTCAAGGTCAGTGGTAACAAGGAAAGTTACGATTTCAAGACTATTTTCCTCCCTTTCTCTAGTCACTGCAATACCACACAATTTTGGATTATACAATCCGAAAATCTGCGTTTTCTCTCCTGATTGCTTTAATTCCTGTCCATGTTCTATACAATAATTATTTGCTTCAATTAATAATTGCTCTATTGATGGCTGTTCCATTGTTTTTATTAACTTTATCTCTAACAAATTATCTCTCCTTTTACGATTTTCTTTTAATACTAGCAAATCTATTGACTTAGTCAATAGTTATAGTATAAATTCCACATGTAGTTCTTGCACTTGTTTTGCAATATGTTCAACAGCATAATAATCTTCTACTGTTCCTTCCCTAATTATCATTATTTCTCTCCCCTTAAATATTACTATATATTTACATTCTGTTAAATGATATAATATCCTTATAAATTAAGCAATCAACCTCGTTCCCATCTATGTTGCTATACAAAACAGGAGGTATCTATGAATTCTACTAAACGAACAAAAACTACACTTATTATTATTCTTACAACATTCCTATCTGTAGTCTTTTTATTAGCGCTACATACTACTGATACTACTAAACTAAATTTTACTAATAGTTTGATTCCATCTACAGTACTTTGTGACAATTCAATTACTCCTCATTTGCCTAAGATTATCGAAGGACTTAACTCTACGTCACAGACAACAGACTATCATACTGAGGATGATTGTGAATTCACTGACCCATTTATACAAAATCCTAACGTCATACCAGAGGTCCTTCTACTTGATGAAGATATCAATTCGTAATATCATCCTCAATTCTTCATTTTATCCATGCATATCTTAAGTAGCTTGTATCATATATTGGAGTAAACCATTAATCCAATAAGGAGGGGTATGAAATCTTATATTATTCCTGTTCCAATTTGTAGACAAGCAACCTCGTACACCTGCGGTCCTGCTGCCGTACAATGTGTACTTGGTTATTATCTCGATGAATACCAAGAAGACTATCTGGCTAAGGAACTTCATTCTATTCCAGTATCCGGTACTGACTTTCGAGATATTCTAAGATTAAGCAATTCATTATCCTATGAAGCTGAATTTCATGAACACATAAGCATCGAACATCTGAAAGAACTCCTAATGCAAGGCATCCCCGTGATTCTAATGATACAAGCTTGGGGGGATACGTCTATTGATTATGAAGACTCCTGGGATAATGGTCATTATGTAGTTGCATGTGGTTACAATGATACATCCATTATCTTCATGGATCCTTCCACATTAGGCTACTATACCTATATACCTATTCCCGATTTATTAAAACGTTGGCATCTAAAAGACAACTATGATTGCTACTATCAAGGCACGATTGTAATAAAAAGCACCAAGACATTGAACCGTTATAAGCAGACCTTGCTGAAATATATCGGTTAATTACTACGTCTCATTGTTATATCCCTGTGACAGTACAAAACTTTCCTATCCCCTTGCTTTCATCTCTATTTACTTATTCTTACACAAAACACATAATTGTGCAACAAAAAGGTAGTGGGATGATTACTATTATCCTACTACCTTTTGTATTTCTAAAGCGCTACTCTTAATTAAAGTAAACCAATTTTTCCTTTGGTTCACCGGTTAATACTATACTCTTAGCATAGAGTACTGGTCCTTCGCTCTTATACTCTTTTTGAAATTCTTTACCAATCTTAGCAGTAACATTAACCCACTGTTTGCTTACGAAGTTTTCAGCGCCTTCATATTTACAAATGAAGCCAATGAAAGAAACATCATCCGCGCAACATGTCATTGCGAATCTGCCTGGTACTAATACTCCTTTTGGGAATCGATCTGATTTATATACATATCCACGGAACTTGATTGTCTTTCCAACATAATTGTCTAAGTTATCTAGCGCATCCATGTACCATATTCCAAAATCTTCATCCTCCAAGGTTATAACAGGAGCATTGATATCAAAAGGTAATTCTTCTGGTTCTTCATCGATTGCTTCACCGTCAAATCCTTCAAAATACACTTGTGCTCGACGATTCACTGCCTTCACACTTCTTCTACAAAAGGATTGGTTCGTCTTATCTGTAGATCGATTAAAGATTACCATATCTGTCACCTTGAATTGTTCTACCATAATAGAACGCATATTATTCATATACGATTCAAACGTTGTGGCATCTACCAATGTAATAATCTGAACAACTGTATATGGATTAGGAAGCACTTCATTAATCAAACGCTCTACTTTCCACATACCATTGTATTCAATTAATACACGAGCAGGTCGATATGTCTTCTGAAGCTCAAGCATCAATTCTTCTGTTAAATCTTCTTCCTCTTCAATTACAACTTTCTTTACATTCAGCTGTTCTAACTTTTTATCATCATACTCTTCTTCTCCTTCTTCACAAGCAATTAGTAGAGAGAGTCCTCCATCTAGAAAATCCTTATCCTGGATTGTTTCTGAAAGAAATGTAGTTTTACCACTTTCTAGAAACCCAGAAATTACGTATACTGGTATCTCTGCCATATTAACAAATAAGCTCCTTTCCAAAATCTAAAGATTTTGTGCATAACACACATCTTGGTCGAAAACAGTAGTTTCAACCTATTCGAATTCTTTCTATTAAGCAATATGGAATAGTTCTTCTATATCATCCGTCTTTAATTTTGCACCAATCACACACAATCTACCTGTATAATCAGCAGCTCCATGGCGTACTTCAAATTCACCTGGTACTAAATCGAAGTGTAACCATGTATTGTCAGTACTTGGTACGATTCCTTTAGCACGTAAAACCATGCCGTAAGCATCTGATTCAGAAAGCTTTTGAAGAATTTCTTTTAATTCAGATTCCTCATATTTATGTGGCGTTTCAACACCCCAACTTGTAAATACATCATCTGCATGGTGATGTCCATGGTGGTCATGGTGATGATCATGGTCTTCTTCGTGATGGTGTCCATGTCCGCAGCACTCCTGATCATGGTCTTCTCCTTGATGGTGTC
>ERZ781271.122-NODE-122-length-17097-cov-12.340336_pt1 | contig 17097 bp, 13 predicted proteins | sample MGYA00375849_ERZ781271 | MGnify/ENA primary metagenome ERZ781271 (study PRJEB29790, sample SAMN06051245) | human gut metagenome | host: Homo sapiens | place: USA: Cincinnati, Ohio | collected 2013-06-10 | study: EMG produced TPA metagenomics assembly of the Gut... | reverse complement strand
TAGGGGGACTATCTGCGCCAATTTACTGGCAAGGATGCGTTTTCATAATAAAAGCAATACGTAGATTCATCAATTTGCACGATTTACAAATCAGTATGTGATGCAAACCATAGTTTATTCGCAACCCGCTCTCGCTTGGATGAAGGCAAGTTTTCTGGATGGCTTTTGACCCCTATCTGCTTTATAATTTCGTTTTATCGTTAACTTATCGGGTTAAATCAAATACTCGCTTCGCTCGTGCTTGATTTCCTTCCGATAAGTTACATTATACACATTAACTTTTATATTTTCCAGTATTGGTAATATTTTAATATGCTATTCACCAATTACTTTTTACTTACTGATACCCATACTTCAAAAAAACACCCTGGTTTTACGTTCTCTCCATATAGCTCGAAATCAGTATCATTTAACATGTCCTAATCTGAACTTGGCAAGAATTCCTTGAAGATACATTTGGAATACTTTTGTTTATCGCTTAATCTTCTCGTTAATCTTATAAGGAATAGGTTCCGGATGTTTGCTTTGAAAAAGACCAATTGCATCTGCAATAATATTGTATATATTATCATTAACATAAGCAATTTTGTTTATATCAAATTCATTATCATCTATTTGTCCACTTTGATATTGCTTAGCATAACTTCCACATTCCTTTATATAATCCATTACTAACGAGATTTTGGCTTTTTCTTCTCTCGAATAATAGGATTGATTACATAGCGTTTCTTTAAGAAAATAACAGAAAAAAGAAAAGTCATCATCCCAATTTATATTACCATTGCCTTGCGCTTCACAACGAAGTTTTTCGATTTGTCTTAACAATTCCCCTTGTAACACCTTTGATTGACCACTTTTGGGGATATAATTTTGCCAAATGAACTTACACTCATTAAAGTATTTCTGTTCATATTCTTCTGAGATAATCTGTTCTAACGTTATCGTAACTTTCATTTTTTTGAACTTATCAATGATTCCCATAAATCAGTCTCCTCATCAAATTCTAGTTTTGAGATTTATAACTTTTCTTAAATATAAACTGCAAAGTTCGTTAATAAACTACATAAACTTTACCATCATTTTACTGTTAAAGCAACTACAGTATGAAGAAGGGGCCTAAAAAAGAGACTGTTTCTCACAGCCTCTACAAGATATGCACATTAATATTGCCCTGCACACACGCTTTATTCACTTTACAATTCGGTTGACTTACAATCTTGCCATCATCAAACCATTTTTTAATCTCTGTTCTTGACCGTCCTAGTAGGTCTGCAAGGATACGATCCATACGAAAACGTATATAATATGGATTATGAATCTGTATTATTTGTTGATACTTCTGTTCAATCATATTCGTATCTGCATCATTATCTATCCCTATTATATTCGTATCTGAATCGTTATTCTTCTCTATTATGTTCGCCTCAGAACTTTCTTTTACTTCCATGGAGTAGCACTCTTTCTCCATATCAATCTCTACATGATTTCTCTTCAATACTGCCCCATCATAACTAACACGCCAAGCTAACTCTTGGTTATTAGAAAGATATTCTTCATATTCCTCTAGGGGTAATGATTTTGGACGAATACGTTCATGTATACTTAGATTGTAGGTCGTCTTACATTTCTCACATTGATAGATTAGCCATATATCAATAGCATTGCCATTGGCATTTACTCGAAAACTCTCCGTATTGATATATGTTGATTTTCCTCCACACTTTGAACAGTTTCGAATAATTTGTTGCCCTTGTGTTGGTTTGATTGTAACTTCTTTTGTTAAATGATAGCTCATTTTGCATCTCCTTATTATATTAATATGGATTCTGCAAAGGCTATTTTCTATTATTAATCTAATTTGCAATAGCCTTTGCTATGCAAAATAAAAAGGTTCACACATACAATTAACACTCTCCTCTCATATACTCTAAGTGTAATTCATGTGGAACCTTATAACGACCTTATTCTCTTTTTCTAATTATGTTTGAGGTAATCAAAAATCCTCTAAGAAATTACTTTTACACATTGTATAATCATATCCTTTGCCCAATCATATAAATCATCTGTCTCGTACTTCCGATACTCGCTTTCTAAGATCATCAATAAGAACTGATAAACATCATACCATCTTGCACGACGGTCTTCTTCTTTAGTCAGACTTAAAACTCCATATCCTTCAAAAAAGTCTGCATTTCTATCATAACTGCGAAATCCAAGCTCTAAAAGTGGGTCTCCCCAGATACAGCGTTCGAAATCAATGATTCCAGAGATTTTCTTATCCTTGATAAAGACATTCCCTTCCCATATATCCCAATGCACTAGTACTGGTACTGTTACTTCATCAAAATACGATTTATCTCTATCAAGCAAAGATAGTAATTCTTCCTCTTTAATTGGTACTTGTATATTAGCTGCATTGGCATCATGATATGCTAATTCTATCATACTGCGAAATACATTAAACCAATTCGTTCCTTGTAATATGGGTTGACCATAATATCCAAATCTTGTCCCCGTAATTTGATTCATGGAATGAGTATATTCCCCAATTTCTTTTTGTATTGCTTTCTTTTCCTCTTCTGATAGGGAATCTCTAATAACGTTAAGTGTTTCCCCTTCAATAACACTCATGAAATAGTACTCAAAGGAGCAAAACTCATAACTATTATCATAATAGATAATATCTGGCACAGGTACATCTGTCTCCTTATTCACTAATCGAAGGGAATCCACTTCACTAAACATAATATTCTTTTCATATGACATGATTTTTGAATCCGGATGAGGCGCAATCTTAAGGATTGCCTTCTCATCGTTATCTAATATAATTAGATAAGCAACATTAAAATAGCCTTCTTTTAACTCAGTGATTTCTCTACATGCCATATTAGGAAAAGCTCTTGAAACCATCTGCTCGATTACTTTCCTATCTTGCTTATTCTTTGTTAAACTCTCCATAGTTAATATCTCCCTACATCATCTTATTAATTAGATCAATAGCATCAATAGGAGTCTTCTTCAGGTGATACCATTATCCTACTTCATATTACCATAAGAGTTTTACGGTTTCTAACAATATTCTCACATTTTATACTATGATATTGTCACCTTTATTAATGTAATTTGCAGTAATTGTTTGCCCTTCCTGACACATCTTCATCGGAGTACCTTCGAATACAATTCGGCCTCCATTCTTGCCCCCTTCGGGACCAACATCAATAATCCAGTCAGCTTGTCTCATAACATTTACGTTATGTTCTATGATAATAATAGTATTTCCCTTATCCACCATCTTATTGAATAATCCCATCAACTTATCTACATCTGATACGTGTAAACCTGTTGTTGGCTCATCAAGAATATAAATATTCCCCTTCTTATCCAGGTATTTGGCTAATTTAATTCTTTGCAATTCTCCGCCAGATAATGTACTAAGTGGTTGCCCCAAAGTCATATAAGAAAGTCCAACTTCTTTCATGGCTCGCAAAATCTTAATAATCTTGCTCTCATGCTTGTCAAAAGCTGGCTTGCGATTCTGTGCATTCAATGAAGATTGAGCAGTAGAAAAGAATTCAATGGCTTCATCTACTGTCAACTCTAGGACTTTTGTAATATTCTTACCAAGGTACTGATACGAAAGTGCCTCTTCACTATAACGACTACCACTACAAGCCTCGCATTCCGTAATCACTGGATCCATGAATACTAATTCTGTCACGATTACACCTTTTCCCTGACAAACTGGACACGCCCCTTTTGAATTAAAACTGAATATTCCAGCATCTACTTGATTTTCTCCAGCAAACAACTTTCGTATCTCATCAAAGAATCCAAGGTACGTTACGGGCATGGATCGACTACTTGCCGTAATCGGACTCTGGTTCACAATAACAACTTGGTCTTCATATTCCTTAGCAAAGACTTCACTGATTAAGGTACTCTTACCAGATCCAGCAACACCAGTTACTACAGTAAGTATGTTAAGAGGTATGTCAACATCAATATTTTTAAGGTTGTGTAGTGTTGCATTCCTAATTGGCATATGCCCCTTAGGTTTTCTTACCTTTGTCTTAATATCGGCACGCCGGGTTAGATATCTTCCTGTTAAAGTGTTCGATTTCAATAGTTCAGTATACGTTCCTTGGAATACAATCTCTCCACCTTTTTTCCCTGCCAATGGACCTACATCTACCACCATATCTGCTATAGAGATAACATCTTCATCATGTTCTACCACTAATACCGTGTTACCCTTATCTCGTAAGCTAATTAATAATTCATTCATACGATGAACATCTCTTGGATGTAATCCAGTACTTGGCTCATCAAAGATATACGTCATGTCACTAAGAGAACTTCCCATATAGCGTACTAACTTAAGACGTTGTGCTTCTCCACCTGACATAGTAGAAGACTCCCGGTTCATATGCAGATAGGACAAACCAATATCAATCATACGATTCAAAGAGGCAACTAATGAATGCACCATGGTCTTTGCTCTTTGATCTGAGATCTGTAACAAAATCTCTCGTAGTTCCGTGAATTCCATCTCACATAAATCGGCAATAGAGTAACCAAGAATCTTACTCTCTAATGCTCTTTGGTTCAATCGTTTGCCTTTGCAGACAGGACATTCCTTCTCTATTAATAGGTCCTCCGATTTCTTCTGTGTATGTGAGCTCATACTACTAATATCTCTTTTTAGGTACAGTCTCTCATACTGTTTTTGTAATCCCTCTACTTTTGGATGTTCTTTCTCACCGTCTGGACCGCTCCTTGAACCATACCACAGTAAATTAAACTCTTCCTGTGAATACTCTTCAATCTTCTTGTCAACCTCAAACAAACCAGAATCCGTATACTGTTGCCAATACCAAGACCCCGGCTTAAACATTTTATCCTCTAAAGGTCCCTCATTCCAAGATTTTGTCTTATCTAATATCGATATTAAATCTACTTTCGTAACTTTACCTATTCCTGCACATTCCTTACACATTCCATTAGGGTCATTAAAGGAAAAATATGATGCTGTGCCAACATATGGTTCTCCTATTCTCGAAAACAAAAGTCGCAACGTTGCATATAAATCGGATATGGTGCCAACGGTTGAACGTATATTCCCTCCTAATTGTGATTGATCAACTATGACCGATGCAGTTAGGTTCTCTATTAACTCTACTAGTGGCTTTTCATACTTTGGTAAACGGCCTCTTACGAAGGCACTATATGTCTCATTAATTTGCCTTTGCGACTCAGCCGCTATAGTATCGAATACAATACTCGATTTTCCTGAACCCGATACTCCTGTGAATACGATAATCTTCTTTTTGGGTAATTTGAATGATAGGTTCTTTAGGTTATTCTGAGCTAATCCCTTAATTTTAATCTCTTCCATATACTCTTGTCCTCCTATGCGCTCCACATATACAGTATTACTGTCTCTTAATTACTGGTATCTGAATCTCTGTTAACCAATCCTTCTCATCTTCTTTATTCCAGATTCCATCAATATAAGATTCTCTTGGATTATCTGTAACAATATATCCATTCTTCTCAATCCAGTCAAATGCATACGCATATGCAAGCCCAAAGTCTTGGTAACGTCCCCTATGCATTACAGACACCACGGTTGTTGATTCAATTTTCTTAAACTCAACCCCTTCTGGTGCTACTCCAAATCGGTCGACCGCCTCACAAAACTCTATATGAATATCTTTTTCTCGATACTCCATATCCAGATTAGAGATAAAACAATACTCTGGCGTTACGCACTTAATCTCTGGATTCATTTCCATTACTTTAGCTCCTAACGGTGGTAGTACCGTGAAGTAATCCTTGTAATCTTTTAATTCCATCTTTGCTGAGTATACAATATACTCTGGTATTTCTTTCACAACAGCATGATAATTCATATAGGCTTCTTCATCCTTTTCTTCCTTCATAAATTCTATTCTTGTTAACTGTTCTTGCATAAGTGCGATTGCTTCTTCTATTTCCTTCTGTCTCTTCGATAGTATTAGCTCTTCATTCTTTCCCATAAGGATAAGACGAATCTCATCAATTGACAATCCTATTTGACGATAGGATTGAATCCGATGAATCTGTACCAGTTGATTCGTCGTATAGAAACGGTAGTTCGTTTCATTGTCTATCCATTCCGGCTTTAGTAAATCGATTTCATCATAATAGCGAAGTGTTTTAATTGAAACCTTACTCATCTTAGAAAATTCACCAATTCGATACATAGTAGCAACGATCCCCTCTCTCTGTTTAATACTTGTTAGGATTCCAGTCTCAAAATCCAGTTTGTTTTTTTATCTCGTCAATTTGCACTACTTATTAGTTGCGAATCTTTTCACCATTTTAGGGCTACCTATTTACCCATACAATGATACGTAGACCCTCTTTAACATACATTAACTGGAGCTATTATATTATCATAATAGCTCCAGTTAGGGGAGAGTCAAGTACAATATTCATCGAACAAACCAATGAAGACAATAGTATAGGACGCTCCAAGCAATAAAAACCTAAGAGACCTTTCAAAAGAATATCTCTTAGGTTTTTATTTAATAGTTAGATGTAACACATAACATTTTATCTTATTGTTGTATTTTAATCTCTCTATGTTAATTGTAATATATTAATCAATAACACCCAGGCAACTCCATAATAAGTAATTACTGCAACAAGGTCATTCACCGTTGTAATTAATGGACCTGAAGCAACAGCTGGATCAATCTTAATCTTATGGAAGAACATGGGTATTATAGTTCCTACAAAACTTGATATTGTCATTGCAACAAGAAGGGCAACCGCAACACAACCTGATATTGAGAACGCATAGATTGGTGTTTTTCCCTTTAGTAAATATATATATAAGCCAACGCTTAAAAACGATAAGAGGCCTAGTATAAATCCGTTAGTGAAACCAACTCTGATTTCTTTCCAGACTAATTCTACTTTATCTTTCATAGTTAATCGTTCATCCATTAGTACACGAATTGTAACAGCCAATGACTGTGTTCCAACATTACCAGCCATATCAAGAATCAATGACTGAAACGAAACAATCAGAGCAATTTGTGAAACTACATTTTCAAACATACCAACTACAGAAGATACAAACATTCCAAGTGCAAGTAAGGCTATTAGCCAAGGTAAACGCTTCTTCATACTTTCAAAAAGTGTCTCATTCAAATCTTCCTCAGCAGTTAAACCTGCTAATTTGGCGTAGTCTTCTCCCATCTCATCGTCTACAACTTCTACGATATTTTGCGAGGTAATTACACCTAGTAATGTGTCTGCGTCATCAAGTACAGGAATCGAATCTTCCGCATAATCCTTCAAACGTTCAATACAATCATCAATCTTTTCATATGCCCTAACATAAGGATATGATGTACTAATTAAAGACTCCAGTTCAACGTAATCTCTTGCACATATTAAATCTTTCAGATCAATTGCACCATAGAATTTGTCGCTATCGTCTTTGACGTAGATAGTAGATATATTATCATTCTCTTCTGCTTGCTCAATTAGAGTCTTCATTGCCTGCCTAATTGATAAATCCCGTCCAATTTCAATATAATTCGTAGTCATTTGACTACCAATCTCGTTTTCATCATAAGAACGTATTAATTCAATATCTTCTTTTGCTTCTTTCGTCATATATTGAATCAATTGTTCTCTCATATCAGAACCCACTTCATCAAGAGCATCAACTGCATCATCAGCATCCATGTTTTCAATAATGCCTGCTGCCTTCTGTGGACCTAATTCTTGGAGATACATACCAACATCATCTAGGAAGGTGAAGATTTCTGAAACCTTCTCAATTCCAATTATGTGATACAGTCTTTTTCTCTCTACTTCACCAAGGTTCTCTAACGCTTCTGCAATATCATTCTCATGATAATCATCTAACTTTTCCCTAATTTCTTGATCTGATGCGTTACTAGTAATAATCGCAATCAGTTCTTGTAACACGGTTTCCTTCTTTCTTTTTTTAACATGCATTCTATATACCTCCTTTTCCATTCGTACAATGCAAGGGAGTAAATAGGATACAAACTAATCAATCAACATGCACATGGTCGATCGATCATCCTGCTATATTCTATTCTACTCCGCCTATGACTTCGACCGTCACTGTCCATGTAATCACCATCCTTTGGAATCTAGTATACCACATTAGCTCATAAATAGCTAATTTTAGCAGTATTCCAAAGAATATGATACGTGTACATTACTTGATATAGTATCTGTTATATTGTATCGTTCCATTCATTCTACATATTTAGTATCAGTCAAATCAGTATTCGCAACCTCTTTTATACGCAAAAAACCAGCAAATTGAATTTATTATTAGCAATCTGCTGGTGGTATATATTTAATTGTTCACTTTTGACAACTTAATAGCTATCGTACTATAAAACAAAACTCACTACTCACGCGTTATAGTGCTTATAGGCAAATTGTTTCACTAAGCATGGCTTATTACTGGAAAATGTAGGTGCTCTCTTTCTATTCTCTTAAGATCCTCTCCTATATAGAATAATGTACAGTCTTCTTCTTCGAATTCTTCCACTTCAAAACCGTCTTTATTACTAGGAGTGAAATCAAGTACAACCTCATCTGCCACATCTGAGAAAGAATCTAGAATATCCTTCAGCTCTACTTTTTTCTTTGCTATAATACAACTAAGATACAATGTATGGTTCTTTATATTGGCTACAACATACGTATCTAATCTCTCACTATAGTACACGTCCTCTAGATCATGCAAATAAAATCCCATCAAGCCAACATTTCTCATTGTCATACCATCATTCGAAACTGCCTGCTTAACATAGTCAAAGAATTTTATTCTATCCTCATTCGATGGATTCTCTATCTTAATAAACTTCCCAAATTTATTGTCCTTTAACAATTCCGCTTTCACTTCATCTGCTGGCAACTGCTTTTTGTAGATGTATTCTTTACTAACTTGAAATCCATATTTGGGATAATAGTCAAGCACACTATCGTTTCCAAAAAGATAGATTCCATCACACTCATCTCTATAAGTATTGATCACTTTCTCAATAAGATGTCTTCCTAAGCCCTGACCAAGGTATTCCTTCGCAGTCATTACAGTTCCAATCTGAATATAGTACTTACTCTCACCACCAATCACAAACTCCATACGATTTGCTGATACATTGGCAACCATTCGCTCCCCATCCATCAAGGAATGTGGCATGTACATATCTTCTTTCCAATATCCATTCTGATACCACGATTCAAAATCAAAACTAAAGGTTTCTCTTGTTAGTTGATTTAGTGCAGCTCTTATTGAGTCATTATCTTTATAATTTGTAACGTATCTATATTGCATCATCTTACTTCCCCCGATTTCTTCTTATATTGACTACTCTTCATAGAGCCTCAACCCGTTCTCCGTCAACTCATATATAGTATCGCATACCTCATTCAAATATTTTCTATCATGGGATATACTTATAATAGCGCCAGTATAATCTGACAACGTTCTTCTAATAACAGGATTCGATAGAGGTGAAAAATTACGTGTTGGTTCATCTAATACTAATACATTATATCCCTCTATACTCATCTTCAAAAGAATCAGTTTAGCCTTCTGACCACCAGATAAATCTTCTATTCTATGATTCATCTCATCTGCTGTATACTTCATACTTCCTAGATAGGTACAGATTCTTACGTTCTCTTCTCTATCACCCGTTCTTGTTAGGAATTCCACTGGCGTTTGATTCATATCAAGTAAGTCTGTATAATTCTGAGGCATGTATGCCACTTTAACATCTGTCCTTGCTAACATCTGTGTAACTATTTGCTTCATCAAAGTTGTCTTACCACAACCATTCTTACCGATAATACCTACCTTCCTCGGACCTTCGATACGAAGATGAATGTCCTTTGATAAAACACGGTCTTCTATACATAGCTCGTCTAAGGAATAATCCAGTACTACCTTACCATTTGGTATCGCTGCATTATTCGCAAACCTTATAAACATCGCATCTTCCGTATCTGGGATATCAAGAAATCCCTCTTTCTCTCTCTCAAATCGCCTTCCCATTGCCTTAACCGAATGCATCTTCTTCTTTAACAATCGTCCACCAGCTGGATCCTGTCTTGTTATTGTATTCTGTTGATATTCTACCTTTTGCTGAATCTGCATATAGCGATCCATCTGCTTTTGATACTCACTTCTTTGCTTTTTTGCTACTTGTTCTTGATGCTCAAGTCCACGAATTCTCGTATCATAATACTCGGCATACCCCATCTTAATTACTACATGCTTCGGAACAGTCTTTCTTCTTACTTGTTCTAGATGAATAATCATATTAGCGGTATTCTCTAATAAGGTTTCATCATGTGATATATACAATACTGGCTTCTGGCATTTGATTATAAATGTTTCTAGCCATTTCAATGTATCAATATCTAAATCATTAGACGGCTCATCTAGTAGTAATAAATCAGGTTGTTTCATTAATAGCCTTGCTAGTTGTAACTTAACCTTCTCCCCGCCAGACATCGTACCTACTTTTTGATCCGAGTAGAAACGCTCCATCAAAAATCCAACTTGGCGTGCAATGTCCGTTAGTTCTTTCGGTGTTAATTCAGAGAATGTCTCTTCTTCTAAACAATACTCATATATTGTCTTCTCCATATCCGCAGTCGGTAATTCTTGTGCTAGATATCCTACATGATTATCTCGATTAATCGTCTCTGCGGTATATTCAATATAGTCCTGAATCATATCCGGATTATAAATCAACTTAATCAATGTGGATTTTCCGTTTCCCTCTTCCCCTATAATCGCCGCCTTATCTCCATCATTCAAGGTCAAAGAAAAATCAGCTAAAATGGTTCTTAAATCTTTTTTATGCGTCATTGTTAAATTCTTAATCTGTAACATATATTCCTTAACTCCTTTCGAATATCTCAATTAAAAAAATCTGCTTTCAGTAAATTACCGAAAACAGACTCTATACGAAAGGATTGGAACCAATAACAAAACTGCTATTGGAAGTATTCTGATAGAAACAATAAAAACAATTGCTTCTGATTCAATCGATGCATATACTAATCCATAAATCGGTAACAGAAATATACCTGATAAACTACAGGTATCTGAAAGCATTTCTGTTGTAACGAATTATCGATTAGTTATTCATCTTATCCCTCTTTTACTATATTCTTTTGTTGTAGCTTATTAGCTACAGCCTCTTTCTACATCATAACAAATAAGAACTTTCTTGTAAATACATAATTTAGTATTCCTTTTTTGCAAGAAATAATACCGCCTCGACCGTTTCCCGCACCTCAACCTTAAATCCGGCTGCATTCAGCAATTCTACTTCATGCTCTAACGTTAACGGCGTATCAAAATGAATAAATTTCTCCTCCGGTATATTCCATTTATCTCTTCTTCGCAGACATTCTTCATAGCAAATTGTCTCCTCTTCCTGACAGCACGCAATATAATCTACATAAATAAATTGACCTCCCTGTAATAAACTATCGTAGAGTTTCTTGAATAATCCTAGTTTCTTCTGAGACGAATAATGATGTAAGGATTGAAAAGAAATAACAATATCATAAGTACTTGTCAAGGGATATGTAAAATAATCCCCACAAATTAATTCTAGTAGATGATTCTCATATTCAGTTATATGTTTTTCCATAAGTTTTGTTAGCATTTCCTTAGATAAATCAATTCCTGTTAGTTTCATTTTAGGAAACCGTTTATATATCTCATCAACTTCTAATCCGGTTCCACAGCCAATATCTAGAATATGCTTCGTCTGTTCTGGAATTACATTTGCAATCTGTCTATACCCTTCTGACCAAGGTTGCATATGCTTCTCATAATCCATAAGCCTGACTGCAAAAAAGTCCGCCATCCCTTCTAACGGAACTTCTTTTGTGGTTTCTAGCCATAATTTTAATTCCTTCATGTGTTTTTCTATGTCTTTTCTAATTACTATATTATTCATGATTTCACCTTTCCTATTCAACTTATAAAAACTGTTATTCCTATAACCTTCTTTATTCATTATAAGATATGAACACGATATGGGAACCTCCTCTTTGATTATCAAATAACTTCAAGACATAGAATAGCTTAAAGTAACCACTTCTACTATTTCTTTATTTTTTAAATCCTAACTTAACTGGCTCATACATCTTCTTAATCACCCGAACTACTTGATTCATATCTCCGGGTTCAATGAGCACATCATACTTGTTAGGTATAGTTCCAAAGGAAACAACCTTTTCAATACCTAAATCTTGTTTTAGGTATTCTAACATATTACTCTTACTTGCATTCTTGTTATAGATTTTGATGTATGCATAACCAGGATAATCATCGGAGTTATATTTCATAACTTTAAACTGCTCCGTGTATCCCTTTTCTTCTAATACCTTATAGAATCGTTCAATTGTATCAAACTTATCAAGAATCATAAGATATACAACTTCTTCATCCTCAGGCAACTGTCTCTGAACATAGTTTCTAAAAGGAGAACGTCTCATCGTTGTTACAAGATTATTCTGTACTTCATCACCCATATCTTGATAATAGATTACTAGCATGTCATCAATTACTACATTTACAAAATAATTAAGTTCATTTTCTTCGATTAAATCAATCATCTCCTTGGCTTTATCATAGGAGATGACATATTTCTTCAGATACCGCTTTTGCTTAATATCAAACAATACCGCTCCATCCATAGCTATTACAGGTAATTTCAGATGAATCCCTTGCATTGGTTCCATCATGGACGCTGGCGTACGCTTTGTTGATATGGTAAACTTGGCACCATCATCAAGTATACGATTTAATTCAAACTGACTATACGCTGTCATGTTATCATTTTTGTTCAATATAGTGTCATCAAGTCCAGAAAGGAAAAGGATATCTCTATTCTTTTTCTTCGGCAAATGAAATGCATTAACGCCAAGACCAATGATAATACCAATCATCGTATCTAAGAAACGATTCCACACGAATAGATATGGATTCTGATCAGCTAAGTGATTCACCACAATACTTAAGAAAACAACGCATGAAAAGTATGATGCCTGCTTCTTATTAATAATAACAGTTGTATAGATAACAACGATAATCATGAAAGTAACTGCAATACTATATATAATCGAATGTTCTTCTGGCGATACATGAAACTCATTACTAACTAATATAACCACAAGCGCATAAAGGGCACCAATTATTGTACCAACTGTTCTTTGCTTGGCACTACTCAAACTATTTTTCACATAATGTTGCATGCACCACAATGCTGCTAATTGTGAGTAGAATACAATCCCATTTCCCTCTCGAAACATAGCAACCACATAACAAAGTCCTACTGCTATTGCAGACTTAATAATTCTCATACCTAATGGAGGAATCTCCATGCTCTTGAAAGCTTTCATTCTGATACCAAACAAATCAGAAAGTGATCTGTTAATTCCTTTCTCTGTAACTTATACATTTTATTTTGCTGATAAAACTACTTATCTCTAAGATCTTACTATTATAAAATTCAAAAATTATTTTTACAAGATTCGAATTAAGTTTTTACTTTTGTTAAGAATTTCATAGTATCTCTGATCATTTTTGATGCATTTATATTATTTATATTAATAATATTTATATACATTAATATACATTAGGATTAATTTCATAGGTTCTTAAGGTGTATTATCTCCTAGAATCTGATATATGAAAATGTTCACCAAATAATCACAGTATCTTCACAGTTCAAATACATCTACCTTTTATAATTAAGTATAATATTCCTCAATTAGTAGAATCTATCAAAGTGAAAGGAGAACTTTTATGGCTAAAATGTATTTACATAAAAAACTATTCGTACTTGGTCTGTCAGCAACTCTAATATCAAGCACTTTTGTTGCTTGTAGTGGAAAATCTAATAATACAAATACCAAATCATCTGATTCCGTTGAATCGACGGAAATATCGGAGGATACCAAAGCTTCGGAATCTGTATATGCTAAGGTGCAAAGTATAGACGGTAATAGCATCACTGCAATAAAAGGTGATCTAAATACGGATGTAAGAGCTAATGCTACACTCCCATCTGGAGATGCTCCTACTCCTCCCGTAATGCCTGCTGATAATGGCACTGATAGCAGTGGCAACGCCCCTTCTGCTGATGCCGCCACTCCTCCCGAGAAGCCTGCTGATAATGGCACTGATAACAGTGGCACTGTCCCTTCAAACGACGGTAATGCTCCGGCTGATATGCCTTCCGGAAATCCTGGTGGTGGGACAACTTTCGTAGAAGGAACAGATACCTTTACCTTCACTGTTACTGATGATACTTCAATAACCGTTGAATTCCTTCAAGGTAGTGAAGAAGGTACCCTTGATAATATAACAGTTAATTCAGTTCTAGAATTAACTCTTGACGAGAATAACAATGCAACTTCGATTGTCGTTAAGAATCTTCAAAGCGGTGGTGGATTTGGTGGAAGTTCTACCGTAACAAACGGAAGGTAACTCTGCTGCTGCTATTCGAAGTGACCGTGGTGGCGGTAATGTTAATGTTACTGGTGGTTCTTATGTGACGAACGGAACAGGTAGCCCCGCGATCTACAGTACCGCCAATATTGCCGTTAGTGACGCTACTCTTAATGCTAACAATTCGGAAGCGGTTGTTGTTGAAGGAAAGAATTCCGTATCCTTAACAAACTGTAATCTAACTGGCAATATGCAATAAGAACCCTTGAAATAGCAAGGGTTCTACGTTTCAGCTTGTCCTAAATATATTAAATATGTTAAATATTATTTATATATAAAACCACAAAAAAAGCACAAGGGAAAACGAGGGGAAAAATATGCCATTTTGATGTGACCCCCATAAGTTAGACTTTATAGCGTAGTAGTTTTTAACTGCTACGCTATTACTTTATGCAGCCAAGAGGTTGAGTCTATATTCTACTGGACTCATCCATCCTAGTTTCTCTTTAATTCTTTTTTCATTGTAATATTTTATGTATTTTTCCATAGCTATCTTGAGTTCTTCATAGCTATAATAGGTCACACCATAGTACATTTCCTGTTTCATAATTCCAAAGAAGTTTTCCATAACGGAGTTGTCGTGACAATTTCCTTTCCTAGACATACTTTGAAAAATCTTTTTTTCTTTAAGCCTATGGACATAAACATTCATTTGATAAGCCCAGCCTTGATCTGAATGGAATGTACGTCTGTATTTACAATCACTTGTGATTTCTATGGCTTCATTTAAGGCTTTCATTATGTTCTCAGCAGATGGTCGCCTAGAGATGCCATAACTAATTATTTCTCTATTACACAGATACATAAATGGATCTAGATAAAGCTTTTTAATTATCATTCTTCCTTTTTCATCTATTTCATAATACTTAAACTCAGATGTATCTGTTGTAATCTTCTGATGTGGAATATGGGTCTCAAAACGTCTATGAATTCTGTTAGAAGCAACCTTTCCAACCCTACCCTTATATGAGCTATATTTGCGGCTTTTCCTAGTAAATGAAGCAACTTGAAGTCCTAGTAGCTGCATAATTCGTTGAACACATTTCTTATTTACAACCAAACCTTGTTTTCTTAATTCTCCATAAATACGTCGATATCCGAAATCCTTATGATTCTTTCGTATTTCAAGAATCTTTTCTTCTAGTTCCTTGTTTGGATTTTCTTTATCAAAACGCTTCTGCCAATACATATAAGTTGCTTTGGGAAAACCTGTGATTGCGAGAATATCTTTTAGTTTGAAGGATCCTCGGAGGCTGTGGATGATTCTCGCTTTTTGTTCTGAGGTGTTCCCTCTAAACGCAGCCTCCTCAGTTCTTTTAAATAGGCATTCTCTATTTTAAGTTTTAATAATTCATCTTCTAATTGTTTGATGTATTTTTCATTATTGTCGGATGTATCAGGTATATCCGGAGATATAGTTTTAGGTTTATCCATTGTTCGTCGCCGCCCTTTACTCTTTAATCTCAAAGCTTCAGGACCAGCAATTCTATAATCATTAACCCATTTAGTAATCAATGGAGGATTATTGATTCCGACAGATAAAGCTAAATCCTGATATGAAACTTCTGTTGTTAGATATAATTCTACTACATGGAACTTAAATTCAAAAGAGTAACTTTTATTTTGCCTAGATTTCATTAATCCATCATTTCCAAACGATTTATATGCATTTACCCATTTCCTAATATCTTTTCCTGGAGGAATCCCATATTTTTTTGATAGATTTGCGTAGCTACCTTCTCCGTTTAAATAGGCATGGACGACTTGTTTATTAAATTCAAAACTATATTTTGCCATAAAAATGACCTCCAATAAATTAGATTTTTTAGGTCTAACTTATGGGGGTCAGTTCAGAGGTCAAAAACAATAATTAAAAATAAATTTATCGTTCTCTATCTAGGGATTTATGTTGTATTTTAGGTTTATTAGAATTATTGGATATGTCATTGCTTTTTGATGATTGACTAATTGTTTTATTTCAGTCAACTTCACTTGCACATTATCTTTACTCTGTACTTTAGTTGGGTATGATTCATGTCTGCTATAAGGTTCTAAAGCAGATTTATAAGCTTGTGGTGGCTGATATTCATTATCGTATCGGTCAATAATGTTCTTTACTGGTTCATACATAGCATTTTCTGATTGCTGTATAAATATATATTCTTGTATATGTTTCATAGCTTTATCGGTTAAATCATCGGCTACAGCAGACTTCTCATTGATTTCATGTATACACTTTCTAATTTCCCCTTCATACCATCGTATCTCATCCGAGATTGCGATCCGATCGGTTCGATGTATCATATCAAATTTAGTCTCCAAGACTTCTTCATTAGCTTTAATATCAGCCGATAATAACTTGATTTGTCTATCACATTCTCGCTTTTTTAAGACTTGTAAAGTAGAATATCCATTCTTCTCTTGTTCAAGTTTTTCCAACTGAAAACGAGAGGTATTTAATTTCTTCTCAAATTGCCTTATTTCGCTCAAATTCGTTTCAAGGGTACTTT
>ERZ781271.121-NODE-121-length-17129-cov-4.893932_pt1 | contig 17129 bp, 14 predicted proteins | sample MGYA00375849_ERZ781271 | MGnify/ENA primary metagenome ERZ781271 (study PRJEB29790, sample SAMN06051245) | human gut metagenome | host: Homo sapiens | place: USA: Cincinnati, Ohio | collected 2013-06-10 | study: EMG produced TPA metagenomics assembly of the Gut... | reverse complement strand
ACGTTGAGCAGGTCGGCTAGCGGCAGGAAGATTTCAGCACCTGTGATGACGCTTGACATGGTTAGTTCTGGGGCGGCAATGGCAGAGCTGATTTCAAGTGTTTCTGGGTTTGTGAAGCGTTTGATGTAGTTGACATTAGCCTTGAAGAAGTCTTCCAAGTTGCTATCGCTTGTTTTGACAAGAATAGTGATAGGTTTGCTTGGAGCTACGTTGACTTCTGCACGCGCATTACGTACAGCTCGAATCAGGTCTTTGAGACTTTCCACGCCAGAATGCGCCGTTTGATTTTCAAAAGCAGGATTAACAGTTGGATAAGCTGCTGTCACGATAGAACCATCTGCGTATTGACCGAAGATTTCTTCTGTTACAAATGGCATGATAGGATGGAGAAGACGCAGGATTTTGTCCAAGGTGTAAATGAGGACCGAACGCGTAATAACTTTTTCAGCCTCATCTTCGCTGTAAAGGACTTCTTTGGTCAACTCCACATACCAGTCGGCAAATTCATCCCAGATGAAATTATAAAGGATGTGACCAGCCACACCGAATTCGAACTTGTCGAAGTTTTCAGTAACTTTGGCAATGGTTTCATTGAGGTTATGAAGAATCCAGCGGTCCGTCACATTACCAGCTTTGCCATTGGTTACTAAAACAACATTTTTGCTAGCTTGATCAAGGCTAAGGCCTTCATTATTCATGAGGATATAGCGGGAAATGTTCCAAATCTTGTTAATGAAATTCCAAGCAGCGTCTATTTTTTCGTAAGAGAAACGCACATCTTGACCCGGTGCAGATCCATTTGACAGGAACCAACGCAAAGCATCAGCACCGTATTTGTCAACAACATCCATAGGGTCAATGCCGTTACCGAGAGATTTAGACATCTTGCGCCCTTGTTCGTCACGGATAAGTCCGTGGATGAGAACATTCTGGAAAGGACGGCGACCAGTGAATTCCAAAGATTGGAAAATCATACGAGACACCCAGAAGAAAATGATGTCATAACCCGTTACCAGCGTTGATGTTGGGAAATAACGTTTGAAATCTTCTGAGTCCGTGTCAGGCCAGCCCATGGTTGAGAATGGCCAAAGAGCAGAGCTGAACCAAGTGTCAAGCACATCTTCATCTTGCTTCCAGCCATCACCCTCTGGAGCCTCTTCACCGACATACATGTCACCATCCGCATTGTACCAAGCAGGGATTTGGTGACCCCACCAGAGCTGACGGGAAATCACCCAGTCATGCACATTTTCCATCCATTGCAGGAAGGTATCATTGAAACGCGGTGGGTAAAAGTCCACTTTGTCATCAGTGTCTTGATTGGCAATGGCATTCTTAGCCAGTTGGTCCATCTTAACGAACCACTGGGTAGACAGACGTGGCTCAATTGGTACACCTGTCCGTTCTGAGTGACCAACCGAGTGGGTCATCTTTTCGATTTCCACAAGAGCGCCGATTTCTTCCAGTTTCTTAACAGTTGCCTTGCGGGCTTCAAAACGGTCCATACCTGCAAATTCGCCAGCTAATTCATTCATGGTTCCATCGTCATTCATGACATTGACTTGAGGCAGATTGTGGCGTTGACCAACGAGGAAGTCGTTAGGGTCATGGGCAGGTGTGATCTTAACAACACCTGTTCCAAATTCTGGATCAGCATGTTCATCTGCCACAATTGGAATTGGCTTATTAACGATTGGTAAGATTACATTTTGTCCAATCAGATCTTTGTAACGATCATCATTTGGATTGACAGCGACAGCCGTATCCCCAAACATGGTCTCTGGACGAGTTGTCGCAACCTCTAAACTGCACGAGCCATCTTCCAACATATAATTCATATGGTAGAAGGCACCTTCCACATCCTTATGGATGACTTCGATATCGGACAAAGCTGTGCGGGCCTTAGGGTCCCAGTTGATAATGAATTCGCCGCGATAAATCCAGCCTTTTTTATAGAGTTCTACGAAAACCTTGCGGACCGCTTTAGACAAACCTTCATCAAGGGTGAAACGTTCCCGCGAATAATCAACGGAAATTCCCATCTTGCCCCATTGCTCCTTGATGGTTGCCGCATATTCGTCCTTCCATTCCCAGACCTTATCCAGAAATTTCTCACGACCAAGATCATAACGGGAAATGCCATCTTCAGCCAAGCGAGCTTCTACCTTGGCCTGTGTGGCAATACCAGCGTGATCCATCCCCGGCAGCCAGAGCGTGTCAAAACCCTGCATACGCTTTTGACGGATAATTATATCCTGCAAAGTCGTGTCCCAAGCGTGACCAAGGTGCAATTTCCCCGTCACATTCGGCGGTGGAATCACGATAGAGTAAGGGTGTGCTTTTTTGTCCCCTGATGGCTTAAAAACATCCTCATCAAGCCATTTCTGATAGCGCCCAGCTTCTACTTCTGCTGGATTGTATTTTGGTGAAAGTTGTGTTGACATATTACTGTCCTTTCTTGTTATCTAATGTTAGTATTGTTATAATTGTCCAGAATACTAATAGTATCTGTAACAATTGGACTTTTTAAATGTTCATAAAGAGCTTTATCGCCGATAATATAAAATTCTTCTTTAGCTCGAGTTGCTGCAACGTTTAAAATATTTGGTTCTGAAACAACCCATCGTGCCGCTCCCTTACTTCTACTGTCTGCACCAAGTACAAGATAAACAATTTTGTTTTCTTTACCTTGGAAAGTATGTACTGTACCGATATTTGTTACTTTCTCATTTTCCCGTTTTGTAAAGTCAATTTTATCTAACTCTTTTATTAGCTTTGAAGCCACATTTTTAAAAGGGGTAATGATGTAAATATCATCAAATTCATCTCTCCGCTTCTGTAATTCTTCTTTTAAAAATTCAACTTGCTCGCTCACAAACTTATCCTTAGCTATCCCACTAATATTGAACCATTTCCCTTTACCTCGTACTTCTTCCTCTTTCTTTCCTTGCACCATTAAATTATCGTAAGAGATTTTATTGGAAATGCTAAACATCGGTTCACTAGAGCGACGGTGCACCCAAAGAGGAATACCTATCCATGTTCCATCTTGTTTTTTAAAACCATATTTACTTGCAACATCCATTAATGATTGTGTTGATGATAAAAGATATTTATCAGCTACATGATAACGCTGAGCTAAAAAACTTAAAATATTTTTATCAAGGGTCATTACTGGTTGTATTTGAGAGGGGTCTCCAACGGCCATAATACGCTTGCTTCTAAAAATGGCACCTACACTTGCTTGGGGTAAAGCTTGACCAGCTTCATCTATAAATAAATTCCCTATACTATTTTCTGGTAAATATCGGAACATTGTCCCAAAACTAGCAAATGTTGTACTAATAACTGGAATAGCAAAGTTAATCCAATCCCAAGCAATTTTAAATAACTCAGCAAAATTATTTCGAATCAAATATGTCTGCGGATTTTCCCAAATGCATAATGCATTTTTAAAATGTTTTTTGTTATCATACAAAAACTGCTTTCGAACCGCCAGTGCTTTTATAAAAAGTTGACTCTGTTCTTCTCGAAATTTTTCATCAAACCAAAATTTTGAAACTTGAAGTTTCTCATATGATAATGAAAAGTCTAGCTTGCTAACAGCATCATTCGAAAGTTCAGATTGAAGTTTTGAAATCTGAACTTGGTGTTTTTCTAACACACTTTCTCTACTAGACTTCCATTCTTCATAGTCTTTTTGTTTTTTGTATAAAGTGTTTATCTGAATTTTGTATTCTTCAATTTCACGTTCGAATTTATTACAACGATCAGTTTCAAGGCTTAGCTTCTTATAAACTTTTTTCAAATTAACACTTGCCTGATTTAAAGCTTCAAAATAACCTTGTAATTTGGAAGGAGCAAACAGTTTCTTAAACCATAAAAAGCGAGGTGCTTGTATTTTTATAGCCTCAAAATCCTGTTGTACCAAATATTTTTCATCATTGATAATAGAAATAAGATTATTACAATTGACTAATTCATACTCCACAATTTCTTTACTTTTATTTAACTGATCCAATTTCCTTTGAACTTTAGAAACTTCTAAACGTTTTTGAGAGTCTGCCTTTGCAAACTCTGACTTCATCCTCTTTAATTCAGTTTTTAAGTGGGAGCATAAACGAAATTTATCCGCAATATTTTGTATTTTTTGTCTCTTGTTAAAGATTTTCTGATACTGAACTTGAAATTCTGCATATACCGATGGATTAGGAAGAAAGTCTTCTGAACTTAACTCCTTATGCATTGCTTTCAAGGTTTGTTGTAAGCGAGACCTATTTTGACGATTGCCGCCTTCCGTTGAAAATAATCCCCAATATCTTTGTTCCTCTGAATCAGCTCCCTCTTCAGAATATAAATAATTGCTGATCTCAGTAAAATAATCTACTTCTTTTAATCTTGACAATAAACCCGATTCTTGGTCAATGGATCTATCTTGAGGCAGTTCGTTAACAATATTTTTTACAGCTCCATTATTTGAACTTGCAACTACAATTCCCTTATTTGTTATTTCAGCAGGTAATTCTGCAATAAAATAAGGATGATTATGACCTTTAAGTACAGGGCGGACTAAATCGCATATTATTTTTGCCTGTTCTGTTACTAAATCTGCAAAAATATCTCTTAAAAGAGTAGTTTTTCCGGTTCCAGGAGGACCATTGACACTTCTTATATTTTCACCTTCATGAGAAGCTACATTAACAGCTACTTGTTGCATCATTGAAAGGGAATACTTTGGATTACTTGGAAACCTCCCTAATGGATAATTTTGAGGTTCTAGAATTGACTCTAAAGCACTTTGATTAAAATTTGAGGACAAACTATTGCTGTCTAAATTAATTCTCTCTGAATAGAAACCTGATAAATACCGATTCACATTCTTATTAGCAATTGATTTTACATATTCCAAATCATTTATAAAAAAAGAATGTAAATTTGTATCATCATCAAGATTTCTAACAAAACAATACCTACAATTACTTGGTAAAATAGAATATTCTTTTAAAAGTTTCGTGAGAACTTCGTTAAACTCATTATCAATAAATTCCTTTTCTATTCGCTCTCTAAAATCATTTTCAATCTTTAAAAAATTATCAGGCAAATTCTTTCGTTGATAAATATAACCACTCATCGTTAAGAAAAGTTTGTCAGCTAGAAAATTTAGATCCTTATCAAAATATAAAGCAAAAGTAAATTTTTCAGAAGTTGTTAATTCCTCCTCAGTTGACTTTAAACCATATTCAATCCTCAGTCTTTCAATAATTTCTTGAAAGGAAAAAATCCCACAATAAATGGCGATTCCAGAATTAGATTCGAGTTTTTGTTGATTTAAGAAATTTCTTAATACTTTTTGATAATCATTTTCTTGAAAAATCTTATACTTCAATTTTTTTCTATCAATACTACCTTCTGACAATTGTTCTACTTTTATCCAAGCATCTAGAATTTTATTATTACTGTTTTTCATCGTCTCTCCTTTGGGAAGAACCAAGCATAAGTTATAGAGCTTCAATTTATATTTATGGATAATCCAAGTTTTTTAAATTATTAATCATAATATAAACTTGTTGTACCGCAGTTTTATAAAGTCTGATATTATAACACAGCCACTTTTCATAACAATGTTCTAACTAAATTGTATTTGTGATAGTTGTTTTACCATCAGTTAGGCCTCTTACCATTTATTTGTACGGCTGAATATAGCTCACGATACTATCAAAACTATTTTCATTTCCTTCTATTGCATAATCAATAACTTGGGAACCAGGATTGAAACTAACGCTATCTGTAAATAACGTACAATCAAGAAATGAAGAATGGTTTACAAATTCCGATAAATTTATAATCATAGAATTGAAGTGCTGTTTAAAGTAATCTCTGTATGATGAATGATTCCTATTAGGAACACTACCATTCTTAAATGTAACATTATAGCGAGGTTTAAAATAATTTATTAATTTGGCCTCAACTATGTTTATTTGTGACTCTAAAGAGGGAAATTCATTCATTTCTTTCAGGATCTTTTCTGAATAATAGTTTAATTGTTGTTTATCACTGATAATCTTGTCTATTTCTTCATATGAAAGATTGTCTTGAAAGATATTATCACCTAGTGTAGTTGCTATTTTCTCTTCTTTGATACTAAACGTTAAAATTCTAATTTCATATTCTAGAATTCCTTGGTCAACATCTGACATAATTTTTTGAAGAGTTCTGTGATTTACTAACCTATCATTAACTGTACGACTACGCTTTTTCCCCTGAGATTGTCCGATATAAAGAATCTCAAATCCAGGACAAAAGTTTTTATAATTTAACATAAAATCTATTGCCGAATATTGAATGTTCCCATTCAGAATCAAAAATCTTTCATCTCTTGATAATTCCATTTTTTCTATTTTGATTGGCTCTTCATTATCATCAACGATTATTATCGGAATACTAATTGTAGAGTTTTCGTCAGAAACCAGTTTTAAACAAAGTTTTCCTTTTTTAAGAGCGATTTTCTGGGATAACCACTAAAAAACCATCTTGGAATTCCTAAAATAAAATAGAGATTTGCTTTAAAATTCGGATTAATACTTTTATCAACTTCGCTAGGCTTTAGCAATTCGAAATAATTAATATTAATTTCAGAACATGAATTAAAAAACATAATTTCACCTCTAACAATCAATCATTTAAATAATTCAAAATTTTAAAAATTTGTTCTAATTCTTGCTTTTGCATGTAAGATGTCATATAGTCATAATCTGGCAGTCCAGTCTCAGTAACTGGTAACATAATCTTCTGGCGTTTCATACGTTCACCATTGAATTTATAACCATAGGCATATTTGATTTTTTGAGATAAAATCATTTGTTTCAAGAAAAGATAGGTGTATTTATTGCCTTTCACTTCATCTTTCCATTTCAAGCGTTTGACATCATCTGAAAAAATAGCTTCGTAGGGATGATAGAAATTCTCAACGACGCTACCATTGTAATTCACACCAAGCACATTTGCATCGAGACTTTTATTTGTATTAGATACAAAGGCTGTAACCCCATTATCGCTATCGCTAGCACCTACAAATGGTCTCAATCCAATTTCTTGATTTGCTTTTGTCAAACGAACGCCCGATTTAATCTCACAAATATCTTCAATCCAGAAGTCTTTCCAAGAAATTTCACAAACTTTTTCTTCAAGCATTGTCTTCAGTTTGATATATATATATATATATATTCAAGCACTTCTTGGACTTTATCAAGCTCTAATTTTTTCACAAAGTCTGACATGTATTGGAAATTTGGATTGCCATGTTTATCAGCGGGAAGAATGATTTTCTCTCTTTTTATACGAGTATCATTGATTTCACGATTAAAAGAGTATTTTTCTTCTAAACGTTTGACAACTGTTGATAAAAATAAATAAGCATATTTATCTGCATTCTCAGACTTTAAAGCTGTTACATGATCACTAGCCACAAACTCAAATTGTTGATAAAAAGTGGATCCGACACTTCCGCTATTAGCAAGAGTGAGGACATCTTCAAATTTTCGAACCCCTGTATCGTTTCCAATAAAGGCATCCACACCATTGTTTTCAGAAGTTGAGGAAACATAAGGGTTATCCCCATCTATCTGATTAGCTTTTGTCAGGCGTTTTCCTCTTTGGATTTCTTGAAAAATCTCAGTGAAACGAAATGTTTTCCATTCTATCTTGTCCAGATCCACCACATCTCCAGCTAGCTCAACCAATTTACGCTCATAATAATCAATGATTTTCTGAGCTTGTTGTTTCTGTTCTTGCTTGATGTAATCTTCCATGAACTGCCAGTTAGGCTGACCTTGAGAATCAATAGGGATCATTATCCTATCATTTTTTAGTCTATTCTCTGTACGACCGTATCCAAAAGAATACTTGTTTTTTAAACCACTCAAAACTGTACAAATAAAATTTCCAGTATACTCATTAATCCATTTTGCATATCCAAATGACGTTGAAGACGTAGCTATAAATTTTTCGTTTTTATAAACCGAAAAACCTGCTCCCCCATCACCTTGATTAACAAACATTATGCAGTTACCCTCTTGTGCTAGATTATTTTCCTCGACAAAATTACTAACACCATTATTTCTATTTGTGGCAGATAAATAAGTGATGCCTTTTCCACTTGTATCAGTTTTAGTCTCTAATTTTTCGTTTTTACATTTGCCCCTTTCAATCTTATCAAAAAGCTTTCCTACTCTGAACTCTCCCCACTCCACATCTGTCAATTTTAACTTACTCATCTTTTTCACCTGCCATCAGTTTTTGAATTTGTTTATCAAAATCCGACACAATTTTTTGAGTGTGGTTGAATTTCTCATATTCTTGACTGGCTTTCTCGTCTGCCTGTTTTTTAGAAATAGATCCTTTTCCTTCTAGAATTTCATATTCATTAAAAGAAAGGAAGCGGTCAATACTTTCCGCCAAAGATTGCATGGTAAAGGTATTACGGCGTTCAACCAAACCTTCAATGTAGTCGAAGTAAGAGGTTACGGTACGCTCTAGTTGACGGATTTCGGTTTCTTGCAAATAATTCTTAGCAACTGTCACATCCGATTTCAGTACTCGTCCATCTGGTGCATTCTTCCAAGTCGTTAATCCCATTTGTTTCTTATCAGCGTCTGCCTTATGATAAATAATCTCAGCAGCGGTATTACCTGTAATAGCAAAATGAAACTTGTTCTGCACCATAGCATAGAAATTCTTAGTGATTTCAGAATTTCTATCGTAGTCAATAGCGCATTCCGCAAAAATATCGGTTATTTGCTGATAAATACGGCGTTCACTGGCACGAATGGAACGAATGCGCTCCAAGAGTTCACGAAAGTAATCTTGCCCAAAGACCATTTGTCCCTGTTTAAGCCGCTCATCATCAAGGACAAAACCTTTGATGATAAATTCTTTTAGAGTATTAGTCGCCCAAATCCGAAATTGTGTCGCCTTTGTTGAGTTAACGCGATAACCAACTGAGATAATGGCGTCAAGATTATAGTACTCTAGTTCGCGCTGAACCGCTCTACTACCCTCTTTTTGAACTGTTCGAAAATTTCGAACAGTTGCCAGCTTATCCAACTCACCATCATTATAAATATTTGATAAATGATGACTAACCGTTGATTTGGCGACTCCAAATAGTTCAGAAATCCCTTTTTGCGTCAGCCAGAGATTCTCATCCCGCAAAAGGATATCCAATTGTACCTCACCATTTGGCGTGGTATAAAGGACAAAATTAGAGATTTCATTCATAATCAACACCCTCTTCCGCTACCATCTGAGATTCACCAGTATTACTAATTTCTTGATAATCTATCCCTTCATCTTCTATTCCAAAAAGATAACCACGTCCATGAGTAATCATATTGACTTCAAAGGTTAGATAATCTGCAATGGTCTTTTGAAAATCTTCCTCAGAAGGGATTTCATCATTAAAGTAATAGAAAGAATGCAACCATTCGTCATCAGCTTCAATTGTTGTCTGAACACAGAATTTCGTTTCAGCTTCTGTTCTCCCAAACCAGACATCAAGTAAGTGTTGCTTTTTATCCTTAGCCGTAGCTGTTTCAACCAATCCAATATGCTTAGATACTTCAAATCCATCATTTTCAAAATTGATAAACTTGCATTCTTTCTCTGGACGATGTGGTATACCAGCTGTAAATACTGCAATACATGGATTTGTCCCCACACCATAGAAGGTATTTTTATTTAAAGTGATGACACCTTCCAAAGTATGGTGTTTTAAGATGTTTTGTTTAGCTTCTCTTTCAAACTTCGTCTTTCCTGTAAAGGTTGATTGAGGGACAATCACAACAGCCTTTGCCCCTTCAACTAAAGAATTCAATAAGTGTTCTGTAAAATTGATTTCATACAAGTCTGTATTGGTTTTTGACCCCATCGAATAAGGTGGATTCATCATCCCAACATTACATTGTTTCAATTGCAGTTTACTAGGATTTTGACGTAAAAAATCTTGATTTTCCAGATTGCTCTTCCCATCACCGCGCAAAATCATATTGGTTGTTGCAATGGTAAACATATAAGATTGTTCTTCAATACCAAAGAGCTGATGCTTACGAATTTGCTCACGTTGGTAATCGCTGTTTGCTTTTGTTAACATATCATGCATAGCAGCAATTAAGAAGCCTGCCGTACCACAAGTTGGATCAAAAACTTTATCGGTAGGCTTTAAATCAACTAAATCACAAAAAAGTTCTGTGATATGCTTTGGAGTTAAAACAATCCCTAAGTTCTGTCCATCTCCTCCAGAATAAGACATGAATTCTCCATAGAAACGACCAAGATAATCTTCCGCAGAACTGTTATATCTTAAACTTTGATAGATACTTTTATAAAGAAATTCTGTAAAGTGTTTAATAGGTGTTTTACCTAGAGTGCTATTCTTCTCATTAATTTTTATATCATCCCTGATGATAGCAAACTGACTAAGAAGTTTATCTTTTTTCACTTCAGGCGAGACATTAGCGCGCTGAAGATTAGCTTTAATGGCAGCATAAATCTTTGAACCATCCGTTTTTACAGTATCTCCTGTTAAACTTTCCAGTGAAAAATTTCCATGCTCAGTCTCTCTCAAAGCTAATAAAATTCCTGAAACAATTAACGGTTTATTCTTTTCTTCAATGTTGCCGTAATTTCTCAGATCATTATGTAAAGTCGCTGCATCTTTTAGAATTTCAGCAGTTTCTTTTTCAAAATTAGTTTCTTCTTGAAGAATTTCTTTGACATAATATTCATCAATATTGTCTATTGCAAAGGAAATCAAGGTTTCAATATCCGCTAATTCAAAATATTCTCCACGCTCATTAACAAAAACAGGAGTAATACGGTGCTTTTTTTCATTACCACTAATACCAACTGCAATGATTTTTTTATAATTAACTTTACCTGCTAAATGTTTTGCATAAAAAACAGCGCCATTAACGGCATAGTCTGTATTTGATTTCGTATCATCAGCAATTAAATCATCATTTGTATAATTGACATGTTTGGATAATCCAGACTTATCTTCAATAACAATCAAAAAATCTTTAACAATACCAACATATTCTGGATATCCTGAATTTCCTGTCCCACTTTTAGAAGCAGATTTCAAAGCTTCGTCAATTTCTTTAATATTACTCCCTTGAGCATCAAATTTTTCACGAATTCCCGCTTCTTTCAAAAGTTCATAAACCCATAAATCTGTATTAACTTCTTTTTTTGCCATTTATTCAATCCCTTTTATTATTCAATTTAGCAACTACTTGTTGTTCATCAGCAGACAAATCCAAAAAATTAAGGCAATCACCTATATATTTTCTATTCTCCAACTTTTTATCTCTTAAGATACATTGTAGTAAGAATTTTATGATTACATAGTCTTCTCTTTTAAACTCATGCTAATTTATCCTACCGTCTTCATATTTGTAAGATGCACACTTTTGAAATACATCTGTATTCATTGTATACTCTTTGCCATTATAAGTTTCTAGAATTTTCATTACAGATCCTCTGAATTTTGTTCTTGTGACTTTCGTCTAAAACGTCCTAACTTATCGCTCCGTTCTTGATCCAAGTAACGATAAATTCGCTCCTTACCATCGCCCATGAAATAAATGGGGTCAAAATTTTGACTCATGAACTGATGATTCACAATTAATTTTTCATCAATCTTACGACCAGCAATATGAGCAAAAATATGGGCAACATTATCTTTTTCAATGATTTTTTCGACTTGACATTCTAAAACAAGAGGGCAATCTGTTAAGATAGGGGCATCAACAATATCAGAGAGACTATAATCAAGTCCAGTTAGGGAGAACTTGTCACGATGGCTGACAAAACCTGCTTGCTCAATAGCTTGCATTGATTTTTCTGTAGGAATATTGACTGTGAAACGACCAAATTTCTTAATTTTTTGGGCGGCATTGGTTTTCAAGCCAATTCCCACAACAAGCATATTTCCTAGGCTATAAGAGGAAGAGCAAGTTGTGATATTGTAACCGCAGGTTTCATCTCTATAGCCCAAAAGAAAGATAGGAAAGCCATAATAAAGTTTCTCAGTTTCAAAAGGTATTTTCATATTCTACTCCTTTCTAAGAGGAAAAACGATTCGATAATCTTTCATGCTGGTAAAGGTTTGATAGTAAAGTCTCTCATTATCCAAAATAAAATCATGCGGCGTTTCGTTTAGCTCTGCAACCGTCTTTTTCAGTTTCCCCACCTGCTCGGCTGGCAAACCATTGATATGATAATAAGCTAGAGTGACATGCGGCGTCAAAGAATAGGGCAAACTTTTGACATTGTCGACCAATGCGTAAGTTTCCATCAAGCAAGACCTCCCTTCAACAAAAAACCGTCCCTGCCAATTGACAGGGACGAATGTCATTCTATGATCTCCGCGGTACCACCCAGTTTCGGGCTAAACCCGCAACTCATTTTATTTCAAAAAGTCACATCAGCAACCAGTTTCGACATTTGTGCGGATTTCCCAGTAACGCCGCTTCCTATAACAAATGGAATTCAAAACACCTCTGAATGTCCTTATTTTATCAGATTAACCTTTAGAAATCAATAATTTCTCTCACCAAAAAGACCGTCTGGTATGTCGTGAAATCCTTTGCCAGCCTTATAATTTTCAAATTTTCCTTGGATAAATTTATAGGCATCCAGTTTGCTTTCATAACGAATATAGGCATCTGCTGCACGCTCATCTTTATCTTCTTCAATGATTTTACGACTAGCATTCATGGCCATTTCGTTAATGGTCACTTGTGAATTGACCCAAGCTTCAAATTCTCGTAAAAATTCCTGTTCGTATGACATCATATCTTCCTTGTAAAAAATTCTGTAACTATTATTATACCATTTTAAGAGAAAAAGAGATAGCCATTTCGTTTTCTAATTTAAATTAATGAACAAATGACATTAAGTTTCCCTCCTTGCATTCTTCATTATTTTATAGTATGATAGATGAGTCGCCGCTATAGTTAAATGGTATAATAGAGCAATGGTAATGCTCCGTTCCGAGTTCGATTCTCGGTGGTGGCAATAATACTAATTGAAAAGGGATCTGAAAATTTATCTCAGTTCCTTTTTTTCTATTGTTGCTTGTTGATCTACTTGTTCTTAAATAAAAATATTAGTTAACTGCGTATAAGGCTAAAATCTTATCACCAACACGTTCAACATCATCGGCCAGACCGCGCAATTCAAAATTATCAAGCACAGGAAAACCGAATTGTTCAGCATACTGCTTAGCCGTCAGACAATATTGATTGTTAAAATTTTTATTGCCTGAACCAATAATGCCATAGCAATAACGATAATTATCTGCAAAAGCTATGAACTCTCGTAAAGGGGTTGTCAAAATTTCAATATCCCCACTGTCAAGACCATTTCCACCTTCAAGATAGGTTGGTAAGAAAGCAACAAAATAATCAGATAGGGCAAAATAATCTGCCTGATCTTTAACTAAATCTTTGACATTGACAGAATGAATTGTTAAGTCCGTTTTTGACTGTAGATAGTTTGTCAAGCGAGCTACAAAACTTTTGGTATTGCCGCTTAAACTAATATAAATTAAAGTGATTGTTTTTGTCATTTTACTTCCTTACTTTTTAGAACAACTATTTTGTTTTCGTTTTACTAATTTAACAACAGCCTCAGTTCTTGCTGTATGAGGGAACATATCGACCGATTGGATATAATTGACTTCATAGACTTTAACCAATTGAACCAAATCTCTGGCAAGAGTTGAAACATTACAAGAGATATAAACCATTTTTTCTGGCTGATAGGTTAGCAGAGTTTTTAAAAGTTTCTCATCAAGTCCTGTTCTAGGTGGATCAACAATAAGCGCCGATGCTTGATAGCCTTCTTTGTACCATTTTGGAATAACATTTTCGGCTTTCCCCATTTCATAATAGGTGTTTGTGTATCCCATACGTTCAGCATTTCTTTTAGCATCTGTAATAGCTTCAGGAATAATATCCATCCCTCTAACTGATTTCACTTTATTAGCAAAAGCAAGACCAATACTACCGACACCACAGTAAGCATCAATTAAATGATCTTCTGCAGTCACATCAAGAGCTTGAAGTGCTTGATGATAAAGAACTTGCGTCTGCTGAGGATTAAGTTGATAAAAGGCTCTGGGAGATAAAGAAAAGGAATAATCTAAAACTTCCTCTGATATGCTATCAATACCCCAGAGAATTTCTGTTTTCTGACCATAAATAGCACTGGATTTGCTGGAATTAAAATTAACGGCAACCGTCTTAATTTCTGGAAAATATCCTGTCAAATCACGAATAATTCCGACGAGATTAACTTCCTTACTGGTTACAAAAATCAACTGAACTTGATTGGTGGCTTGTGACTTTCTGACCATGATAGTTCTGACACCAGCAAAATGACGCCGTTCGTCATAAACAGGGATATTGTAGTCGTCCAAAAGCTGACAGACTCGATTGACGATTTTTTGGGTCAGCTCATCTTGTATCAAGCAATCTTTAATATCTACCAAATGATGACTCTGCTCTTTGAAAAGTCCCGCTCTAACAGAACCGCCAAATTTTCTCGTCTGAAATTGTAACTTGGCGCGATAATGCTGAGGGTGTTCCATTCCAATTGTCGCTCGAACGTCATAGGTCTCATAATCTTGAGGCTTAAATTTTTTCAAAGCTTGCTTTAGCAAATCTTTTTTGAAATCCAATTGTTTATCATAACGTAAATGCATGATTTGACAGCCGCCACATTCCTCATAAATAGGACAAGCAGGCCGCACCCGAAATTTAGATTTTTTATTGATGGTCAATAGTCTGGCTTGCACGAAATTGTGTTTAACACTGGTTATTTGACAAAAAATCTCTTCACCTTTCAGAGCACCGGGAACAAAAACTAAGGTTCTCTTATAAAAGCCAATTCCTTCACCGTTAATTCCCATTCTCTTGATTTTCAAGGGAATCTTTTGTTTTACTCGTAAATTCATACTACTATTCTATCATTTTCTGCTATAATAAAGGCATGAAAATTACTAAAATTGAAAAGAAAAAAAGACTTTATCTGATTGAAATTGATGAAGCTGAACATTTCTATATCACTGAAGATACCATTGTCCATTTTATGCTCAGCAAGAATAAGGAAATTCTTCCTGAGCAACTAGAAGAAATCAAGACCTTTGCCCAATTTTCTTATGGTAAAAACCTTGCTCTGTATTATCTTTCTTTTAAACAGCGCACGGAAAAAGAAGTCAAAGATTATCTGATAAGACATGATATTAACACTACTGTTATTCCTCAGATTCTCACCCAATTAAAAGAGGAAAAGTGGCTTGATGACAGTAAATATATCGACAATATATTGCAGCAAAATCTTCATTCTGGTGATAAAGGCGCCTTTATCCTTAAACAGAAATTACTTCAAAAAGGAATCGAATCTCAATTAATTGAAGACATGTTAAAAGATTTTGATTTCAGCAGTATTTGCATTAAAACGGCCCAAAAACTCCTTAAAAAATATCAAAGTAAGCTCCCAAAAAGAGCTCTCAAGGATAAACTCAAGCAAGCCTTAACGACCAAAGGATTTTCCTATCAAGAAGCCCAAATAGCTCTTGAAGATTTAGATATTGAAAACAATTCTGAAAATGAAGAAGAACTTATTTATAAAGAACTAGATAAACAATATCGGAAATATAGTAAAAAATATGAAAATTATGAACTCAGACAACGCCTGACACAAAGCTTAGCCAGAAAAGGCTTTGCCTTTGATGCTATTAAAAATGCCTTACGGGAGTATTTGTAACCTTTCTGACAGAAAAAAATGCTTTTTTCTTGAAATTATGTTAAACTGTAAAGGACAAGCTTAATTGTAGAAAGTTGGTAAGGCAATGAAATTACCTAAGGAAGGCGACTTTATTACAATTCAAAGTTATAAGCATGATGGTAGTTTGCACCGAACTTGGCGCGACACTATGGTACTAAAAACAACAGAAAATGCCGTTATTGGTGTTAATGATCATACGCTAGTCACTGAAAGTGATGGGAGACGATGGGTAACCCGCGAACCAGCTATTGTTTACTTTCATAAAAAATTCTGGTTTAATATCATCGCAATGATTCGAGATAATGGCGTTTCTTACTATTGCAACTTAGCTAGTCCTTATATAATGGATCAAGAAGCATTAAAGTATATCGATTATGATTTAGATGTTAAGGTTTTTGCAGATGGTGAAAAAAAACTTCTAGATGTTGATGAATATGAGTTACATAAACAAAAAATGGGATATTCTTCTGATATCGACTACATTTTGAAAGAAAATGTCAAAATTTTAGTAGACTGGATTAATAATGGTAAAGGACCCTTTTCACAATCCTATATCAATATTTGGTACAAACGTTATCTTGAACTTAAGAATCGTTAAAGTTGTCAAAAAGCACTTCAGTGGTGCTTTCTTTTTTATAGAAAGGAGTCTTATATCATGGCCTTTACAAATACAAAGGGACGGTATGCAAGTTTTGGTGTGGTAACAAGTTTACCTCCCGAATTGATTGATGTTTTTTGGGAAATTCTTGATAATAACTTAAAAGATGTTTTCACACTTGACACTCTTTTAACCTTTCAATTAGTGAATAATCAAGGGCAACTGAGTTTTAAGTACTACGATAAATACAGTAAAACCGTTATTGTATCTGACTATGCAACCAAATTTGACCCTTTCTATCCAGAAATCGTTCAAATTATTGATAATAATGGCAGAGAAACTATTATTCTCCCTTATGAATTGGACATAGATTTGTAACTTTTCAAATAATGGTAATTTAAAAGCAATTCACTTGTAAGCACTTCTAAAATTGGATACAAAAGTCCAACTTAGGAGTGTTTTTAGTTATATTAGCTACTAAAAATTTGAACATCACAAAAGAGAGAACCAATCTGATTCTCTCGCACGCTTTATCAATCACTTATTACAGTTGACAAGGAGCCATAAAAGAGAAGGTCAAGGGTAGCCTTCTCTCTAGATATGCTATAAGTCAACCTACGTATAGGATTCGAACCCGCGACCCCCACCTTGGCAAGGTGATGTTCTACCACTGAACTAC